>Ga0207772_100035_pt1 | contig 180261 bp, 159 predicted proteins | sample A23M3SouthBayCA_2_FD_187750 | JGI IMG/M metagenome (GOLD analysis project Ga0207772, IMG submission 187750) | Aerobic enrichment media microbial communities from Eden Landing Ponds, California, USA - A23 M3 (2) (SPAdes) | ecosystem: Environmental > Aquatic > Marine > Unclassified | place... | reverse complement strand
GGAGCCCCACGAGCGCGATGCGTTCGGGATCGAGTCCAGAGGCCTGCGCCCAGGGCAAGTCGGCGAACTCGTCGTGGCCGAGTGCAGCGGCCAGGGGCATCCCGTGGACGTTGCCGGAGGGCGACGTCGACGGCGTGTTGAAATCGCCGTGGGCGTCGAACCAGACGACCCCGATATCGGCCTCGCGAGCCGCACCGGCCATCGAGCCGATGGCGATCGAGTGGTCGCCACCGAGCACGAGCGGGAGATCACCGTCGGCACAGACCCCAGCGACGACGTCGGCGAGCCGCTCGGAGACGTCTTGGATCTCCGAGAGGAACTTCGCGCGATCCTGCATCGGAGCGCGATCGGGATCGGTGCTCTCCGCACGGACGACCGAGAGGTCCCCGTCGTCGACGCACTGTTCGTTTGCACGCGCGATCGCGTCGGCGAGGCCGGCGTAGCGGATCGCCGAGGGGCCCATGTCGACGCCGCGTCGGTTCGCGCCGTAGTCCGTCGGCACCCCGAGGATCCGCACCGATCTGTTCATGTCGTTCGTGTAGTTTTCGGTGGGTCGTGATAGTGGTTGGTGACTGCATCGCGCCAGCAGCCACTGGACGAGAGAAGCGTCGGCGAAAACTCCGCGCCGTGAATCCGGTGACGGTGCAGCGCCGCTACTGCACGTCGTTGTAGATTTCGGAGAACGCGTAGGGGTCCTGCTGGACGCCGCTACAGGTCGGCGACACGGTGCCGGTCGCGCAGCTGCCGTTGTCACGATCGATCGACCAGAAGGAGACGAGCCCGACGCCCTTGTTCTGGACGAAGGAGGCGACCTCCTGTGCGTCGGCCAGATTGTGCGGGCCCCCGGCGTTGTTCTCGCCGATCATGGGCGTGAGCCCGAGCATGCTCCAGGCCTCGTCGCTGGAGAGGCCCGAGAAGATGGATTGCAGGTCCGAGTGGGTGCCGTTGGCGGACTCTATGACCGTGCTCGCGCTGGGCTCGACCCACCCGTAGTTCATCGTCATGATGTTGACGTACTGCAGGTCCACGCCGTGGTCGCGGGCGCTCTCGACGACGTAGGTGCCGTGGCTGGTGAGGCCGGTCGTCCGGCAGCGAAGCGTGTAGGACACTTTCAGCTCCGGGCGCTCGGACTGCAACTCGGCGAGCGCCTGATTCCGGCGGTCGACGGCGTCCTGGTTCACCGACTCGATGTCGAAATCGAGGTGGGTGACGCCGTAGGTGTCCATCACCGTCTCGTACTCGGATTTGATCGCCGAGATGTCGGTAGCGTCCTGGGCGATCATCGTCCCGACCGCACCGCCGAAGGAGACGATCACCTCGCCGCCAGCGTCCTGATAGGACTGGATCTCTGAGGCCAGTCCGAAGTCGCCGACGAGCTGGTCGGGGGCACCGTCCCACGCCGCGTTCCCGTTGCCGTCCGAGAGGACGAACGCGAGGGTGAACGCGTCGTTGTCGGCCTGGCTGTAGTGATCGACCAGACTCGTCCCCGGCTGGGTCGTCATGTGCTTGTACGGCGCGAAGGTCGTCACGCCCGAACCGCCGGGATCGGTCTCGACGGACACCGTCCGCGAGTTCGTGTTCGTCGCGCCGTCGTCGTCGGTGACGGTGAGGGAGACGGTGTAGTCGCCGGCGGAGTCGAAGCTGTGCGTGACGGATTCGCCGCTGGCGGTGGAGCCGTCACCAAACTCCCACTCGTAGCCGGCGATCGAGCCGTCCGCGTCCGAGGAGTCGGCCGCGTCGAACGTCGCCGATTCACCGGGTTCCGGCGAGTACGGAGAGACGGTGAAGGAGGCGTTGGGCGACTCGTTGCCGCCACCGCCACCGTCGCTACAGTCGCCCTGCCGCGACCAGACGTTCGCGTCGCGGCTCGGCTCCGTGCCCTGGATCCACCACTGCGCCTCCCAGAGTGCGCCGTCGTGCGTGACGCGATCACCACCGGAGTAGGTCGCGGCCGAGTCCCAGGCTGGGACGCCGCTGCAGTCTCCGCCGCCACCTCCGCCCCCGTCGCCGTCGCAGCTGCCGTCCTTCGTCCAGACGGACTTGCTGTCGTCGGGCGTCTCGCCCTTGGTCCACCACTCGGCGGTGAACAGGTCGCCGTCGTAGGTGACCTGGTCGCCACCGTCGTAGGCAGTGTCCGAGTCCCACTCGGGAACACCACTGCAGTCCGCTGCCGATGCTGTTACACTCGCGCCGACCGCCAGCGCGGAGAGTGCCGATGCCTTCCGTAGGACGCTTCGTCTGTTGAGATCCATGTGTCGGACTGATCGTATCGTAGTCGCTGTGTGCGCTGTCTGTCACGCCTATCTGCAGCCGTCCCGACGCAGACCTGTCGACGAGCGGGAGCGTGCGGCGTGGCAGTGCTCCCACACGCCGGGTCTGCGCCGTGGGCTTGCCGTCTGGTCGACGCTGCGTTAGAGCAGGCCGTTGCTGAGCTCGTCGAGCAAGTGGTGCTCGACGGTGTCGTGTGAGAGCGCCCAGATCATCGTGCCGCCGTAGTCGCTGTTCGCCAGCCAGTTCGCCCGCTGTTGGACCGAATCGGGCGTCGGGTGGCTGATCATCAGCGAATCGCTCTGGTTGTAGCTCCAGATCGCCATCGCCGTATCGTCGTAGGAGGTCGTCCACGCCGACGAGGAGAGGTCGACCTGGCCGGTCGCACGGGCTGTGCCGACCGTCGAGAGGTCCCAGTAGTCGTAGATACCACTCGCCGACGTGTCCGGCGGGAAGCTGCCCTCTCCGGTGCCGCTGAAGCTCTGGAACAGGCCGTCGTCCGTCCCGTTCCCCAGCCCGTTACTCGGCGGCTCGACGCTGGCGAAGCTGCGGCCGTAGAACGGCGTCGCGATGTTCAGCTGACTTGCGTCCCAGCCCTTGTCGACGTACCAGGACACGCCGGAGGAGACGTTGAACGTCGACGCCTTGCTCGATGGGTCGTTTGGGTTCTGGAACAGCGGCGACGCGTGGCCCGTGTAGTCGCTGAAGCCGCCGCGCATGTCGAAGGTCATGACGGACACGAAGTCGAAGAGGTTCGAGAGCGTGCCGTGGTCCAGTCCCTCGGCCTTCGCGCCGCCGGAGACCATCGCGGCGGTGAGTTTGTACTCCCGACCGTCCTCCTCGCCAGCCGCGTCGAGGGCGTCCCGACAGGCCTGGATGAGCTTCGTGAAACGTTCCTGGTCGCCCTCGCGGACGGTGTTGTCGGGATGGCCGCCACCGCCGGGGTACTCCCAGTCGATGTCGACGCCATCGACGCCCGCCTCGCGGACGATCCGCACGCACTCCTCGGCGAACGTCTGCCGACTCGACTCGTTCAGCGCGACGTCCGAGAAGTTCTCGGAGTCGCTCCAGCCGCCGATCGAGATCAGGCAGGTGACGTCCGTGTTCGAGGAGATGTCGCCGAACGTCGTGATGCCGTCGTGCCAGGACTGGGGGAACAGGTATTTCTGGGCGCTGGTTCCGCCGAGCCCGGAGATCGTCCCGTCGGATTCGGGCCGCATGAAGGCGTACTGCAGGTGCGTGACCTGATCCGTCGGGATGTCGCCGGGGACGTACTCGCGATCGTACTGGGCCCACTGCATCCAGTAGCCGACGATGCGGTTGTCGGTGGTGCCGCCTCCACCGCCGGAGTCGACGGTCACCGTCGTCGAGTTCGTATCGGTCGCGCCGTCGTCGTCGGTGACGGTGAGCGTGACCGTGTAGTCCCCGGCAGACCCGAAGCTGTGCGTGACGGATTCGCCGCTGGCGGTGGAGCCGTCGCCAAAGTCCCACTCGTAGCCGGCGATCGAGCCATCAGAGTCCGCGGAGTCGGCCGCGTCGAACGTCGCCGATTCGTCCGTCTCGGGCGAGGCCGGCGAGACGGTGAACGACGCGTTCGGTGCAGTGTTGGAGTCGCCGTCCGACACGGAGATGGTCTGGGACGCTGAACCAGTCGCGCCGTCGTCGTCGGTGACCGTCAGGGTCACCGTGAAGTCGCCCGCCGAGCCGTAACTGTGCGAGACTGACTGGCCCGAGCCCGAGGCTCCGTCCCCGAACGCCCACTCGTAGGATGCGATCGATCCGTCCGAGTCAGAGGAGCCGCTCGCGTCGAAGCCGACGTTCTGTCCCGGGTCGGGCGTTGTGGCGTCCGTCGTGAACGACGCAGTCGGTGCGTCGTTCTGGTCGCCGCTGCCACCGTCACAGGCGCCCTCGAGCGTCCAGACGTTCTCGCTCTCAGCCGGTTGCGTGCCCTGCGTCCACCACTCGGCCGTCCAGAGCGAGCCGTCGTAGGTCACCTGGTCGCCGCCGGTATAGGCTGCGCTGGCATCGTAGGCAGGGACGCCCGAACAGTTGACGCCGCTTCCGTCGTCACCACCACCGCTGCCGTCGTCGCCGCCGTTACAGGCTCCCTCCTTCGTCCAGACGTCTTTGCTGCCGTCGGGTTCGCTCCCCTTGGTCCACCACTCGGCGGTGAAGAGGTCGCCGTCGAACGTTACCTGATCGCCGCCGCTATAAGCAGTGTTGGCGTCCCACTCCGAGACCCCGCTACAGTCCGCCGCTGCTGCCGTCGCGCTCGCGCCGACCGCGAGCGCCGACAGTGCCGATGCTTTGCGTAGGATGCTGCGTCGTGTTGGGTTCATGTGTTGGTGTTCTCCGCTGGCCGTGCTGCCCGCCGTTCGATCGCCCGAGCGCCGACGTCACCGTCGTGCTGCGACCCCACAGCCACTCGATCCCCCGTCCGCACCCCTCGCCGACGCGCCGTCACCTGAACGGCCGCCGGCGTGGTGTGGTACCGCATCGCATCAGTGTCGTCACCAAGCATGTCACACAGAAACATAGGATAAAATTCCTTCGGTAACCAATCACATATAAAATATAATTTTTCTGCGGTTGCCAGTAAATTTCTGTCCCCGAGCCTCCCGTGGGTTCGGTTGTCCCACTCCCGATACGCTCAAATCGTGGCGGTAGCTCGCCTGTCAACTGAATGATGCCACTCCGTGTTACCGATGGCATCGCATTCGACGAACGGAGCGAAACTGCGACACCGAAATATGACAGAGAAAGTAGCTATTGGCAGCCCGGTCAGCTCGCCCGACGTCTACGCGTCCTCGTAGAGCCCCTCGACGGCTCGCTCGTAGCGGGAGAGAATCTTCCGTCGCTTCTTCTTCATCGTCGGCGTCAGCAGGTCGTTGTCCTCGGTGAACTCCTCGGGGACGATCACGAACTGCTTGATCGTCTCGTAGGACTCGAAGTTCTCGTTGACCCGATCGACTTCCGTCTGGAGCCGCTCGCGGACGGCCTCGTGCTCGGCGAGCGCTTCGGGGTCCTCGGGAAGATCGATCCCCTCCGCGTCGGCCCAACTGCGGAGGTTCTCGAGGTTCGGCACGAGCAGTGCGCCGACGAACTTCCGACTGTCCCCGACGATCATGCACTGCTCGACGACCTCGCTGGCCGCGAACCCGTCTTCGATCGGCCCCGGTGCGACGTTCTTGCCCGTCGAGAGCACGAGCAGCTGTTTGGCGCGCTCGCGGAACTCGACGTAGCCGTCGGGGCGCTGGTGGACGATGTCGCCGGTGCGGAACCACTTGCCGGACTGGGTCCACTCGTGACCGGACGCTGGCGTAGCACCGCCGGGCAGCTCGTCGACGAAGGCCTCCTCGGTCTCTTCGGGCTTGTTCCAGTACCCCTCGGAGACGTTCGGCCCCCTGACGAGAAGTTCGCCGACCTGGCCCTCGTCGTCGGGGAACTGCCCCTCGGGGACCACCGACTCGTCGACCCAGAGATCCTGACCGATCAGCGGCGGGCCGATCGTTCCCACCTTCGGCAGCTCGGGCGGGTTGACGGTGATGACCGGCGAGGTCTCCGTGAGCCCGTACCCCTCGAGAATCGGCATCCCCATACCGTGATAGAGCGAGCAGAGCTCGGCGGAGAGGCTCCCACCCCCGCTGAGCAGGAAGTCGATCTCGCCGCCCAGCGCGTCGTGTACTTTCGAGAAGACGAGTTTGTCCGCGATCGCCCGCTTGGCGCGCAGGACGACGCCCGCCGACTCGCCCGGCGTGGATTCGGCCTCGTGGTACGCCCGGCCGACCTCGACCGCCCACTCGAAGATCTGCTCCTTGCGCTCGGAGCTGGCGGCCTGCTCGCGGATCGCGTCGTAGATCTTCTCGTACACGCGGGGGACGCTCGTCGCGCTCGTCGGGCTGACGAGACCGAAGTCCTCCCGGAGCGTGTCCGGCGATTCGGCGTAGGCGACGCTCCCGCCGGCCGCGAAGATGACGAAGTGGCCGGAGAGGCGCTCGAACACGTGCGCGAGCGGGAGATACGAGACCGTCCGCGTGTCGGTATCGAGCGACGGCACCTCCTTGTCCGGGCGATCGCCGTAGCGGGAGAGCACCTGGTTGACGTTCGAGCGGAAGTTCCAGTGGCTCAGCTGGACGCCCTTGGGCTGGCCAGTCGTCCCCGAGGTGTAGATGAGACTGCAGAGGTCGTCGACGTCGCGCTCGGCGATCCAGGACTCGTAGGTTTCGGGGCGGAACGTCTCGGCGCCGCGGTCGTGGACCTCCGCGAGCGTGTAGACGTCGTCGCGCTCGCGGTGGACGGCCTCTGCGTCGAACGCAGCGTCGTCGGCCTCGGCCGCAGACGCCTGGGCGCCGCCGTCGGTCGCGACGCCCGAGCCAGGGCGATCCATCTGCACGATGAACTCGAGATCGAGGTCGTCCTCGACGGCAAGCACGCGTTCGAGATGCTCGTCGCCCTCGAGCACGACGCCCGTCGCGTCGGGATCGGCGAGCAGGTACTCGACCTGCCGTTGTGAGGAGGAGGGGTAGACCGTCGTGACGACGCCGCCAGCGCCGAGCACGCCGAAATCCATCTGTGCCCACTCCATCCGGGTGTGCGCGTAGATGGCGACTCGGTCACCCGCCTCCACGCCGAGATCCCGCAGCCCCGCCGCGAGGTTGTGGACGACGTCGCGCATCTCGTCGTAGGAAATCGATCGAAACTCGCCCTCTGGCGCCGCCGGCATGACCGTCTCCGTGAGCGTCCGGTCGTAGACACCTCCCTTGTATCGCTGGGCCGGTCGGTGTTCGTTCCGTTCGGCCGTCTCCTCGAACAGCTCCGGAATCGTGTTCTCCCCGACGCCCGGTCCATCGTACGTTCGTTCTGCCTCCCGCCAGTCCATGTCACGAACGATCGTTGGGGTCCGGCATAAAGTCTCGTGAACAGGTGACACGGCGGCCGCGGTTGCTGTCGTCACTGCGAGGACGTGCCCACTGCCGCACGCGGCGATCGAGTCCGTCGACGGTCCCGGAACTCAGTCGCCGGCACCGTGGCGGACGAACACGGCGACGCCAGTGTCGAAATCCGCCATGGCGTCGGGAGAGAGCTCCGCACGGCCGACGCCGAGTACCTGGGGGCCGCTCCCGTCGTCGTAGACGACCACGGCGTCGTCACCGGGGCGGAGCTCGGGATCGACCGACTGCACGAACTTCGCGAACGCGTTCCGGCCGTCGCGAACGAACTCGACGCTCTCTTCCCCCACCACGACGCGATGACGCGGCGCATCGAGCCCCTCGACGATCCGGCGACCGCCTTCGACGGAGAGCACGAACCGGCCGTTCGTCTCCATCGTAAACAGCCGAGCGCCGTCGTCGAAACACTGCTCGACCCGGCCCGATGCGGTGCGGGTGACCGTCACCGACCCGACGTCGTCGCTCCCACGCTCACCGACGTTGGGGAATAGCGCCGCCGCCCCACCGCGGCCGAACTGGAAGTTCGCCACGCGCCGGAGCCGATCCAGATCCTCGGGTGACGGCGGCTCGTCGTCCATCGAGGTCGGGTTTGCGTCCGCCCGGCGAAAGCCCTTCGCTCCGCGCGTGGCCGGTTCGGAGCTTGCACCGCCGACCGATCCGCCTGTCAGCGCCCGCATCAGTCGACGTCGGCGATCTCGATCCGGCCCTCGAGGTCGCGCTTCTCGGTGGGAGCGACGGTGATTCCAGCGTCGTCGAAGCGGCCCTTGACCGCGCGTGCGTACGCCGACCGGACCGCCAGAACGTCGTTTCGATCGGGATCGTCGATCCAGAAGTGAACGCGCGCGACGAGTCCGTCGCCCCCGAACTCGTCGAGGTAGGCCCGCGGATCGGGCGCGTCGAGACTGCCATCCACGTCTTCGACCGCCGCCTCGAGCTGCTGGAGGGCAGCCGCCAGATCGTCGTCGTAGGAGACCTCGACGCGCTCGACGATCTGGAAACGGCCGTGGCCGAACGGACGGGTGATCGCCTGGTCCGTCAGAACGTCGTTGGGGACCGTCACCAGTTCGCCGTCGGGGGTCTGTACTCGCGTGACGCGGAGGGTGATCGATCGAATCGTGCCCTCGCCGCCCTCCCACGCGACGTAGTCGCCGACGTTGAACTCGGGGTCGATCACGAGCACTGTGCCGCTGACCAGCGATCCGATCACCGACTGGGCGGCGACGCCCAGCGCGAGCGTCGCGGCCGCGACGACGAGTGCGGAGTCGGTGAGAAACCCCGTGAACCCCGTCGACGCGAACCCGACGTACACCGCCACGACGAGGACCGCAAGCTGGAGGTATCGCGAGATCGCCTCCTCGAGAGTCGCATTGTTGCGGTTTCGACGGCCGACGATCCGACGGGCCGCAGGGACGAGGAGAAACCAGCCCGGGAGTGCGACGAGCAGGAATCCGGCACAGAACCACGCCGCGGTGACCAGGAGCGGCCATTCGTCGACGAGTGCCGCGGCGCCGACGTCAGTCAGTGAGTTCGCGAGGCCGAGAACGATCCCGGGCGCGTGGGAGACGCCCAGCGCATCGACGAGGACCGTGGAAGGGAGTGCCATGGTGCAGACAAAAACGGTTTCCGGCGGCAAAAGCCCGGCCGTCAGCCCGGTGCGTTCGAGCGACTCGGCGTCCAGTTCACGAGTCTCAACGTTGAAGGCCGTCCGCGACCGATCCGCGGCCATGACAGTCGTCGCGCTGTTGGCCGAGCCGCCGCGTCCGGGGCACGTTCTGACCGATCTCGTCGATGCAGACGTCTGCACCGCCGAGGCGGCCGCGGAGCTCTACGCCGCCATGATCCAGGACACGGCAGTCGCGATCACCCGCAGCGGCGGCGAACTTCTGGTGAACTATCCGCCAGCGGAGGACTACGCGGACGACGTCGATCCCGAGGCCGCCCTCCGGGAGGTCGTCGCCGAGGTCCGCGACGACGTCGAGGACGTCCGGTTCGAGGTGCAGGTCGGCTCCACCGAGTCTGCGCGCGTCGGCAACACGATCACCCACCTGCTACAGGAGGAGGGCGTCGACACCGCGGCGCTGCTCCGGCCCGAGGCACCGCTCGCGGGACGCACGGCGATCGACGCCGCGGCGATGAAGCTCCGGAGCGATCCGGTGGTCGTCGGCCCGGCACCCGGCGGACGCGTCTACTACGCCGGCTTCGGCGAGCCGATCGACTTCGAGGGCGCGCTCGCACAGCCGGCGGTGGAGACGATCACCGACCGAGCCGCGGACGCCGGCCTCGGCACGAACTTCGAGGCGATGCAGCCGCTCCTCCAGACGGCCGACGACGTCGAGGACCTCCTGCCGATGCTCCGCGCGCGGATGCGAGGCGGCGGGCTGGTGCCCGAAGCGACGGCGGAGGTCGTCGAGGAGATCGGGCTCGGCGCGGTGTGAGGCTGCGGTCTACGGACCGATGTGTCTCCGGCAGGCGATACTACGTCTCCTCAGATTCCCCCGGGTGTTCGCGTTGGCCGCGCGTTCGGGCGCTACGCGGAGCGGAGTGTGAAAAAATGGAAAACGGCGTGCGTCCCGACGCGATCGGCGGCCGGGACGACAGAGGAGCGTGTATCGCTATCGGAGTCAGACCAGCCGATCGATCTACGGGAACTCGATCGAGCTACCGTCGCTGACGAGGGTGAGGTTCGACGGGTCGTACTCGGACGTGATTAGCTCGTCGGCGGTGACGTCGATTGCCTCGTCATTCTCGGCCGGCTCGTCGTTCGCAGCCGCCTCCTCGGAAGGCGTTCCCTCGGAGAAGTCGATGGAACCGCCGTCCTCGATCATCACCGTGTTGTCGCCGGTCAGTTCGACGTCCATCGAGGTCGTCTCGTCCGCGGAGAGGGGCTCCCGCACGTCGGTGAACGTGTCCGAGCCGACGTAGTAGGTTCCGGAGACGCGAATCTGGCCCGGCTCGTCAGCAGGAGAGACGGAGATCGCCACGCGATCCTCGTCGGCGTCCGGGGCCCAGAGGTCGAAGTGGACGGACTCGCCGTCCGCGAAGTAGCTCCGGAGCTCATCGTCCGCCCACGCGGCCTGGATCGCAGCCTCGACGTCCTCGTCGGTCAGCACGTCGTGGCGGTCCGTAACCTCGACCGTGTAATCGTCGGGAAGGGTGTGTTCTGTCGCCGGTTCGTCAGAGTCGTGGACTGCTGGGCTCGCGCCCGTCGCAGCCGCCACGCCGCTCGTGAGCAGCGCGAGGGCTGCCACGAGGGCGAGCGCAACTTGCGTCGTTCTCATCGTTGGATGTTCCGAGAGCGGCCGGCAGCGGGCCCACGTACGGTGGAGGGCCGACGGGGACCGGTCCGTCGACGGCAGAGACGGCGGGGTCCTACGGGCACCACCACCGGCGCGCTCTCGAATATACCCAGGATGAAAGACCAGATAGTGTTTGATTGAGAACGTGTTCCGGAACAGCTTTCGAACGCGTTTCCGCCGGAGTACGCGTCAGGTCAGCACGACGACGTTGCCCATCCCCCGCCGCTTGCGTTCGAGGAGCTGCTTGCACTCGAGGGCGTCGAGCGTCCGACTGACTGTCGCCTTCGAGAGGTCGGTCTCTTCGACGACGTCGCGCTGCGGGAGCTTCCCCTCGGCCTCGACGACGGCGCCGTACACGGCCGCCTGGTTGCCCTGGAGCCCATCGAGCGTCGACTCCCACGCTGCCGGATCGGGAGACCGTTGGGCTGGCGCCCCGTGGGAGCCGCTTCCATCGCCGACCGCAGTATTCCGGGACCCCATGGGGGACGGGACGGCGTCCGAGCCCGTCGCGCTGGTGCGCTCGGATCGCTGGCCGCGGCGCTCGCTGGCGGGGCTCACCAGGAGGTAGGCGCCGCTGGCCCCGGCGAGGACCGACGCCGCGACGATCGTGCCGACGTCGGAGTAGGTGAAGTACTGCCCCAGCTCGTCGGTCTGGGCGCCGTTCTCGCCGACGGAGACGACGACGGGCGTGGGGTTGATCAGCTGGACGGCGAGGACGAGCGTGGCGGCGACGAACGCGACCGCCGCCACGAGTCGCTTACCGCGGAGGGCCGGCGGATCCATACAGAGCCCTATACCGAGTCCTCGTTTAATGCGTAACGCTCCACCGCCGCCCTCAGTGCCTGAAACGGCCGAGAAACGCGTTTGAAACGCCTTCCGAACGCGTTTCAACGCAAGGTTGATCCGGCCTTTCACCCAAGATACGTTCATGATCGACGCGTTTCGCTCCCGGGCCGCCCTCCTCGTCTGCTGTGCAGCGATCGGCGTCGGGCTCGCACTCGCCGGCAGTGCCGTCGGCGCGACGGGGTCGATCGCGTCCTCGGGGTCGAGCCCCTCCTTCGTCGTTGCCGAGGACACCGTCACCTACCAGGACGGTGGCGAGCGCACTACCGTCGTCGCGAACGTAACCGAGGCAGACCGCATCGAGTTCGAAGAAGTCGACGACGGCCAGTTCCGCGTCACGACGGAGCAATCCCATCCCTTGAGCGCCGACGAGCGTGACGCCGCGATCGAGATCGCCCAGTCGAACGCGAGCTTCCAGCGCGCCCTCGAGAAGGTGGACGACCCCGAACTGGCAGTCGAACCAATTCGGAAGCTGCAGGTCAACGACGCGATCAACATGACTACCTCCACAGCAGCCGCGAGCGTGATCACCGAGAACGCGACCGCCGAGACGTTCACCATCGAGAGCGAGGGCGACGACGGCACGGTGACCGTCGATCGCGAACCCGAGTACGTCGAGAACGAGGCAGACGTGAGAATACAGGACGATAGTGGGAACACGGAGTTCTCCGTGGTGGTCGACCTCCAGAACGAGACCGTCGTCGACGGCATCGACTGGGACGACGGCTGACGGCCGGGAACGATACCTTCAACTTTCGCGTCCTCGTTCGTCTCAATGACCCCCGAGAACGCTGCTCACAGCTGATTCGGACCGATTCACGTTAGGTTCGTTAATGGCGGACTCGATCATTGGGTTTCCTCGGTTGAGGCCCAAAACCGCCAGACTACGACGGGGTCGAACACGTCAACTCGGTGGGGTGGCAGAGCGGCCCAACGCGCCAGATTTTGGAGCAGCGTTGGACTCAGTACCCATTCCCAGTGGAATTCCCCCGAATTGAGCCTTCTACATGCTACATTGTGTAGACCTAGGTATAAAGGGGCCGGTTCATTGGAGCAATCTCACCACCAATAGAGTTGAAGGTACAAGGAACACCCATCGTCTGCGGAGAAGGATCATAGCATTAGAATGAGGATAGCCGGGTTGGAACATTGACCATTGCGAGCAAGCCAGAAACCAATGTAACTAGCTCAGAAATTATTGAGATTTTGTGAGCTTTATACCCATATCTCCGAGCATGAAACAAGTTTCTTCTAAATCAATGGTGGAAGCAGGAAGGATCGTGCTCCTCTCACGACAATCTAGTGTCTATGTGTTATACTGATCCAGACTGATCGTTGGATTCAACATTCTCAAATTGCTCTTAACCGAAGGCACTACAAGACAAGTGTATGTGGAGACAATATGTGTAAATCTCCGGGGGTTGACCATGTTTGAATTTCTTATCTTGATTGGGATCATGTGGTTTATTTTTGCGTTAGTAGTGGCAAAGGATGCAATGAAAGAGGGGAAGAATGCCCGATCCTGGTTTTTTATTGTGCTAATATTTGGGATATTTGGTGTGGCAGCTTATGCAATTAGCCTATCCTCCGATCCATCATACCAGCCGACACTCCGCGTAAAAGCCGATGTCATTGATCGTAACACGAACAATAAATCAAGAAAGGCTCTTAATGTCTCAGCACCCTCTGCAAGAGCCGCAGAAAACAGATTTATTAAAGAATGTTCCAAAAATGGCTATGATGTGATATCTCAATCCATTAATATACAGGAAAAGAGCCACAAAACAGCTAATTCTGAAATTCCTGAAAATGGCAACGAAACACCAACCACTACGAAAGACAGATTCCGACCCGGTAAAAGTCTGCTTCCGGATGGAAGAATTAAGAGTTGGTATGAGAACACCCACTTGGAGATAATAATATTCTCAGTTATACTATCCACTATTCTTGCTTCAATACTAATATTATTTATTATATATAATCTAATGTCCTTAGTTAGATTCATTTCCTGAATTGGTTGGAGCGGGTGGGATCCTATTGGTTGAGTGGGAAGGCAATCCCGTTTGAAAGTATTCGGAGGGGTGAAATACGCTCACCATCAACGAGAAAAATACTAGATTTAATTTATAAGTGAAGAAGTGATCAATATCGACTATCCCTCTGCAGCATGGCGATTCTCGCACCATAACATAGTGGCGAGTTGGTGTGTGGAATAATACTGAAGAGGGATAAGAGAAGAGAGACAGGGTAGGACGTTACTGGTAGTTGCGGTGGGCTGGTGCCCGTCACTTCCGGCTTTATGAGATATTCCAATGTGGATCTATGATCTCATAGGTACATCGACATGGCTGTAGTCGTCGGGGAACGAATTAATGACACTCAGGAACTGATCCCGCGTAATTTCTGAGTCAAACGAGGGACCAAATTGTGCCTTGAACCACTGCCAAGCAGGTTCCCAACCCTGAAGCAGTAGCCGGCATGCAACCCGCCATCTCTCCATATGACCCAATGACTCAATGCCTTCACGTTCTGCCCGAATTTGAAGCTTCGCGGCTTCTGTTTTCTCAGGTTGTTCCACGTGATCCGGCCCCCTCAATGTCCTTTGGTTACTGGTCCCCGGACTTGCTTTCCCGGCCTTCCCGATGTCATATCCCTCGTCCACCAAGTAATCCAATGCCGCTTGTCGGTTCCCTCCTTGACCTGTAAGGGCATGACCGGCCACTGTCGCTTGCCACTTATCCACACGGAGGATTACGGACTGATTGTTCTTCCCACCGATGACCACCAAATTGTCACCCGCTTCGTAATCCCATTTCTCAAAGTCAAGCTTTGAAAGTTGGAGCGGAGCGTGTTCTTGGGCCTTGGTATACTCATCGCCAGCACACCCGCGCGCTCCATAGAAGAAGGACGGGACCAAGGCATGGACTGGTCGCTCGTAACTCCCGCCAGTTACCTCTTTTCGGGCAAACGGTGATCCCTTCACCTTCAATACTGCTACACTCCGGGAACCACCACTGGCGAGCGCGTAGGGAGAGAACTCTTTACAATTGTACTGAGCCCAAAGTGGAACATGATAGACGTCTTCAGGACACTGCTCTCGCTCAATGACCGGCGTTTCAACGCCTTGTTGGACTGGGCCCGACTCTAATACCGTTTTGTTGGCATCAATAACACGGAACAGATCATAGGGAGGATTCAACGTAGTCTGAGGTGGATTGACAGTTAGCGAATTTTGCGTAGCGTACACCTGACGAAGCACCGTTTCATAAGCTTCAGGAACAACAACACTGGACTTGCTTGCCTCTCGAATGATACGGGAATGTCCCCAGTCAGCTTCTATTTCCGCTTTCCGAAGGGTAGTCTTTGCATGGCATACACCGGGGAGCCTGAAGACCTGTTTTGGTTTGTAAATCCCACAATCCAACTCCGCCTCGGTTTGCTCACAATATGACTCAGCCATTTCTTTGAGCCATTCACGATCCCGCTCTCCTGATACGAAACGGGGGACGTGAACATGAATTGAACGATGGCCAGAGAAATAGAGCGTACACGTTTCAAACGGAGTATCAAGCCGCTCTTCAACGAAACCTTGGAACCAATCTATGAGATTAGCTGGTCCCTCCTTGTGATAGACGTCGCTCTCTATGTGGACTGGATAGAGAACTCGGTTCTCGGTCTCACACTGCTCTTGGAACTTTGTGGCTATTGAGGTGTATCCATGGACATTGTATGGATTATCCCAATTCTGATGTTCCTCATATTGGTCGCGTGTTAGGATATACACTGGGCTGACGGTCGTGGCATCAATGGGTATCGACTCAAAAATGGTCCGAAGCTTAGGAGCGCGGATTGGTCCCTCATCTTTGGAGAACCCGTACTGAACGCAGGGAATTAACTCCCAGTTGTCGGGGACTGTTGTTCGACTGAGACAATTTGCAGAGTTGTAACTGGTTGATTTGCTCATTCTAGTTCCTCGTACGGATCAGTTCAGGCGGACAGTGCGCCTTCTTGCTGAATCAGCACTAAAGGGGGAGAAACGGGAAATGAGCCAGATTTGTTTTATATACTCCTTGGAAACGAGAATTGGCCAATGCCGTCGACGTCTGTCGAATCTCGCACCATAACGTAGTGAGTGGTGGTGTGTGGTAACTCTATGTGGGAGAGACCATTTCTGAAAGGAGTACACCAACCTCCAAAGAGAAAGTCAACAAAATAGCTAACTTCTGCTTTCCTCTCTTACAATGCTGGGCAAGTCACATAATTGTTCCGATCCAATATATTGGAATATTAACGTACGTGGCAATACCGTTCCTTGGAACGGATCCCCGAACCGTGGTTAGCTACGTACATTGCTAAGCAACATCATCAGAGGTATTGTGACTAAGATTACTATCAATCAACGTGCAGAGAGCTTCCATCACATTGGAGAATAGCTCATGGTAATAGCCCTGAGTTGAGCAAGGAACCCCGTCAGTATAATTGAGAACAATCCAAAAGGGGGTTAGCCCATACGATCGAGTGCGTCTCGACGTCGCTTCGGTGGAACGTTGTCGTACTTCATCGTCGTCTCTTCCCGTTGATGGCGAAGTTGTGATTGAGCCGCTGCCAGTCCCTCTTCGCGGGCCATGTAGGTCCCTGTGGAGTGTCTGATGGCATACCAAGAGAAATCTCGCTCAATGCCAGCGATCTCCCGGAGATTATCGAGAAGGACCCGCAGCGACTTCCCCGAATATGGGTTGCCGTGGCGGGTGAGCCAGAGATGATCGTTGTCGTCGTATTTATCGTATAGATGTCGCTCCTGAAGCCAGCGTTTGAGATACTCAGCTGTGTCAGACCTAATGCTCACCGTCCAGTTGTCTTTGTTCTTCGATGATTCTTCTGCGGGAATCCGAAGCGTACAGTTCTCAGCATCCACCCAGTACGTTTTCGCTCGCCCAACTTCGACGGGACGGAGACCAGCATCAAGAGAAGCGTACATAATTGTCGGATACTTGAATCCGTTCGCTCGATCCCAATCCTGTCGACCAATCTCGTCCATGGGTTTGCCGAAACGACGGGCCAACTCCCGCTTCCAGTCGTTACGCTTCTCTGGATCAAGACCTGCATAGGCGGGGACAGTCCCATACTCTAAAACAGCTTCACGGAGTGCTGCTCGCTCTTCCTCAGAAACGAAATCCTTCGGTTGCGATGCGCTGGACGTCGACGGAATGGTGATGTCGGGCTTCCAGTCGTCACCAATGAATCGAAAGTAGGCCTTGAGAGCCAATTTCACGTTGTGTAGATGACTATCCGAATACTCGTTGGAGAGAACCAGTTCCCGTAGATAGCTCTCAGCGTCGTCCTGATCGAGATCGAGAGTGAACCGATCCTTCTCACCCCATACGTACCGATGGAACTGACAGACAATGTTGGCGTAGGTATAGTACGTATCCTTGGCATAGCCCTCCAAAGCATCGGGGTTCTTCCCGCTGGTAGCAAACCACTGAATCAGCTTCTCCCTGTGGCCTCTGTAAGCGACCCGTTGGCGTTCATTCAGATAATCTTCGACCGCTTGATAGATGAGAACGATACCTTCAACTTTTTCCCGCTCAGACATACTCACACGCCCCGTGTACGTCGGTTTCGGCGCTTTCGACCCAGTTCAACTCTGGCGTAGTGGAGCTACGTTGGTTCATGGTTGACAGTGTCGAAGGCCCAAAACCGCCCGATGGCGGGGTTGTATCAGCTTGCTGATTGGTGGGGTGGCAGAGCGGCCCAACGCGCCTGCCTTGAGAGCAGGTGTCCTCACGGACTCATGGGTTCAAATCCCATCCCCACCGTATTCCGCTCGAACGAACACGGCGAGCGAAGCGAGCCGTCTGTGAGAGCGGAGTTCGGCGGGGGATTTGAAGTAGACGAGTCGCAGCCCCGGAACGGCCGAACGAAGTGAGGCCGCATGCCCGGACCGTCTCGGCGTAGTTCAAATCCCATCCCCACCGTATTCCGCTCGAACGAACACGGCGAGCGAAGCGAGCCGTCTGTGAGAGCGGAGTTCGGCGGGGGATTTGATCCCTGCAAGCGCAGCCCGCGCAGGCCGGAGGCCGAGCAGGACCGTCTTGCTCCGGTTCAAATCCCGTCCCCACGGTGCAACTTCACTTTGCTCGTTCAGCGATCCTCGCCTCACTGCGTTCGGCGAGACACCGTCAGACTCGCTTCGCTCGACTGACGAGCCCTGCCTCGCTCCGCTCGGCAGGACGCCGCTCTCGAAACCCCCTTCCGACGCAACCCACAACCCATACTCGATGCCAACAGACGGCGACACTGTTCCCGATTTCACGGCACCGCTCGCGACCGGCGACGTCGAGACGTTCTCGCTCACCGAGGCGCTCGAAGACGGCCCGGTCGTGCTCGCCTTCTTCCCGGGCGCGTTCACGAGCGTCTGCAGCCACGAGATCAACGCCTTCGACGACCGGCTCGGCGAGTTCGAGGCCGCCGGTGCGCAGGTCGTCGGCGTCAGCCGGGACTCGCCGTTCTCGCTGAACGCGTTTCGCGACGATCTCGGCGTCGACGTCGATCTCGCGAGCGACCTGAACCGCGAAATCGTCGACGAGTATGGTATTCCGATGGACTTCGAGGAGCTGGGCGTCGAGGGCGTCGCCAAGCGTTCGGTGTTCGTCGTCGACTCCGACGGCGAGGTCGCCTACGAGTGGGTGTCGGACGATCCCGGCGTGGAGCCCGACTACGACGAGGTCCTCGCAGCGGTCGAAGCGCTGGACTGACCGGCAACGATTCGACCGACTCCGCCCGGATTCGGGCGGTCGCTGCTCTCTTGTGCGTGCCCGCCGTCCGTCCTGTATGAGCGACCAGGCAGCTACCGGAAACGGTGGACACGTCTACGATCCCGACGCCGAGCACGCCTTCCCCGACGGGCGCGTCAACGAGGTGCTGGCTCTACTGGACTCCGACGAGGAGGTGCAGGCGTATCTCGAAGCCCAGAACGTCAACCCAGTCAAACGCAAGCGGTACAACGACCACGGAACCAAACACATCGAGATCGTCCGCAACCGCGCGCTTTGTCTCTACGATCTGCTGAAAGAGGCCGGCGTCGCGTTCAACGGCGCCGCCGATCAGGGGCTCGAGGAGGCCGACGAAGCGGTGATCGTCGCGCTCGCGGCGACCCTCCACGACATCGGCCACGTCGTGCATCGCGACGAACATCCCTACTACTCGATTCCGCTGGCTGCGGATCTCCTCGACCAGATTCTCCCGCAGTTCTACGACGTCGGCGACGCCGTTCGCGTCAAGGGCGAGACGCTTCACGCGATCCTCTGTCATCACACCGAAGAGGAGCCACTGACGCTGGAGGCGGGCGTCATCCGCGTCGCGGACGCGCTGGACATGGAACGCGGGCGCTCGCGGATCCCCTACGAGACCGGCGGCCGCGGCATCAACACGATCTCCAGTCAGGCGATCAAGCAGGTGTCGCTCAGACGCGGCGACGATGCCGCCGTCATGGTCGAAATCCAGATGACAAACGCCGCCGGCGTCTACCAGGTCGACAATCTGCTGAAGTCGAAGCTCCAGGACTCGGGACTGGAGGAGTACGTTCGCATCGTCGCGATCAACGGCGGGGAGGACGAAGACGACCCGCTCGTCGAGCGGATCGAACTGTAGCGGCGTCGGTCGACGAAGGAGCGCCCAGACGAGACTGCGGTGTCAGGCTGGCGTGTAGATCGACCCGCTGCCATCGCGGTCGACCTCCACGACACCGGTCTCGACGAGCGAGTCCAGCACGCCGTAGAGCGTGATTCGGGGCTCGCCGAGTCGGTCCTGCAGTTCGGCGACGGACGCCCGCCCCTGCTCGGCCAGCGAGAGGTAGACCAGTTTGGCTGTCGGCGACTCGATCTCGGATCGCAACGCGCCCTGCGACTCGGATTCCACGACTGCCATCACTACTCCCGTCGACAGCTTCGACGATATTAAAACTCCTGCACGTCGATCGTCGAAAATCGCAGCAGGCGGCGCGACGAGTCGCCAATTCTTCTCTGCAACAAGGGTCCCAGCCGACGGCAAACCGCAAGCGAGCACCGCGTTCGTCGGAACACGAGCGCAATTGTACCGATCGTCGAACTGCGTACGGACGGTCTCCGCCAGCTATCGATAGTGACTGGCAGGGTTCCCCGTGGTTCGCACCCAGCGAGCGACGCCCGTCGTTCGCATCGACGGCTCGCTTCGCTCACCGTCGCAGCGAAACACCGAAATCCTCCATCCAGTCGGATTTCGTGCGTTGCTTCGGACGATCGCTCCGCTCGCGTCCTCAGCAACACTCCGAAAATCTCGCGTCGCTCTTCTGAAGAATCTTCGCTTCGTCAGCGGCTGTGCAGCCGCTTCCTCAGCGAAACACCGAAAAATCTCGCGTCGCTCGATTTTTCGAGCGTTTGCAGAAGATCCTCGCTACGCTGTGGCTTCGTCGGCGAAAACACCGAAAACTCCCTGTGGTCGTTTTCGAGCGTTTGCGTCGTCGCCGGCGGCTTACGCCGCCGCCTCCTCCGCAAACACGTCGTCGTACTCGCCGTCGTCGATCTGCTGCTTGAACTCTCGCGGGTTCTCGCCCTCGATCGTGACGCCCAGCGACGTGCAGGTCCCGACGACCTCCTTCGAGGCGTTCTTGAGATCGTACGCGAGCAGGTCGGGGAGCTTCTGCTCTGCAATCTGCTTGACCTGGTCGACGGAGATGTCGGCGACGAACTCGGACTGCGGCGTGCCCGAGCCGGTCTCGAAGCCAGCCTCGTCCTTGACGAGCTCGGCCGTCGGCGGGACGCCGACCTCGATCTCGAAGGAGCCGTCGTCGTCGTACTCGACGGTGACGGGGACTTCGGTGCCGTCGAAGGCCTCTGTCTGGTCGTTGATCTCCTGCACGACCGCCTGCACGTCGACCGGCGTCGGGCCGAGCTCCGGCCCGAGCGGCGGTCCCGGATTCGCCTGGCCGCCAGGGACCAGTACGTCGATAGTTCCAGCCATGCACGGGAAAACCGGCCTCCGGGAGTTAAGGGTTGCTTTTCGAGATTGAGGTGACGGGGTGTGCACAGACATGCTCTTTCCGTGGGGGCGGCGGGGAGCGGGAAGATTCAGTGATCACCCGAACGGATGGGCTCCGTCCGTAGTGGGTCGGCGAGAACGGCCTCAGGGCCACTCGACGGGGAGATCGTGCTCGTTGTCGCGGAGCAGCTCCAGCACGGGTTTGATCTCGGCCCAGTTCGGCCCCTTGACGACGGTTCCCTCGTCACGGTTCCATTCGACGTAGCCGCTCGACTCGAGTTTCGGGAGATGCGTGTGGTGGAGCCCGATCCGTTTCGCCTCAACGTCCTCGCCACGCCCGGCCGGGAGATCGGCGGACGACTTGGGGGATGGACCGCCTGCGGCCGAGGCACCGATATGCTCTGAGATCGAGACCGGATTTGCCTCTAGCACGCCAGCGAGTAGCTCGCGCCGGTCGGGATGCCCGATGGCGTCGGCGATATCGTCGAACGTACCGCTCGAGGTCATAGCCACCTTTTGTACCGGCAGGGGTTACTCTTCGCGCATGGAGCACAAGGGTGTTAATGACACCCCAGGTGAGCCATGGTAGGGAGCCCGAGAGAGAGAGAGAGGTACTGCAGGACCCCTCGAATCACTCTGCTGCCGTATCGCCGATGCGCGTGAGCTCCGCCGTCTCGCTCTCTTCCTCCATGGCGACGAGCGTGTTCTCGACGAGGGTGACGATCGCCCGACGAAGCCGCTCCGTCACGGCCTGATCGGAGATGCCTAGCTCGTCCGCGAGGTCCTGCGTCGACATCCGTCGTGGGATGGAGTAGTAGCCGCCGTTGACCGCGAGCAAGATCGCGTCACGCTGGGCGACGGTCAGTCCGTACCACATCCCCGCGCTGGGTTTCGTCGGGTTGTAGATGCGGTTCACCGTCAGGCCGATGTGGGCGTTCGAACAGAACTCCTGAAACTCGCTGAGTCCCTCGTGGGTCGGAAAGCGGATCTCGAACTCCCAGACGTTCGAGCCGCCCGTCGCACCGAGAATATGCGCCTCCGTCTCGAGAACGCCCTGGAAGAAGACGTCGCGAGCGACGTTCCAGTCCAGGGAGTACAGGAGGGTGTCTTCGTGGCGCGAGATCTCTTCGATCCCCTCGACGGACGGATGGTCGCGGACGGTCTCCTCGAAGGTCTGCCGGACGTCCTCGCTGATCGAGAAGAACGGCACCGCCTTCTCGCCGAGCGGAACCATGTTCTCGAGCTCCAGGGTAGTCCCGGATTCCATCTCGAGGATCCGACCGAGTTCGAACGATTCGGCCGGAATCTCGAGGTGCGCGATGACGGCCATTGGTCTCGATACTAGTTCGGGCTCGACGCGGGTAAATATGGGCAGCATGGTGTGTCAACCCGCCGTCCGAAGCATGGCACACCATGTTTAGCGGCAGGTCTTTCAGGGTGGCGCGCCAGTAACGAATTGGACCGAATATCCTGGACGGAGATCGACCTGCCGGGCGGACGATGGTCGGCTGCTCTTCGAGTCGAGGCCAGCCGGCCCGCAACCCATGACAGACGACCCACTCTCCGACGTCTCGGTCGCGGACAGCGACGAATTCGAATCGGCACTTGGAGCACTTCTCGAGCAGGCGGTGGCGGCGAGGGTCGACGTTCGCGGTGCCTGGGAGTTCCAGACCAACGGCACACGCACCGACTGGGAAGTCGAGATCGTCGAACTCGCAAGAGAGCTCAACGAAGAGTAGCCAGCAGACCTGGGTAGTGGTACCACGCATGCCCGTCCCTGGCGCTCGGGCGCGATCGTACCCAACCGGAGACCTTTGAGGATCGCCCCCGACGTATGTCTCAATGACCGACCCATACGTGATCGTCGGTGGTGACGCTGCCGGGCTCTCCGCCGCCAGCAAGTGTCGGCGTGAGGACCCCGATCGAGACGTGATCGTCTTCGAGCGTGGAAACTGGATCTCCTACGCTCACTGCGGGACCCCGTACTTCGTCAAAGGCGACGTCGACCAGCTCACGGACCTCCTCTCCCTCTCGCCCGCGGAAGCCGAGGAGCGGGGCATCGACCTCCGGCGGAACCACGAGGTCACTACCGTCGATCCAGCGTCTTCGACGGTGACCGTCGCTGGCCCCGACGGCGAGTTCGACCAGCCCTACGGCGAGCTCCTCGTCGCGACTGGTGCCCACGCCGTGAGGGGACCAATCCAGGGCGCTGCCCTCGACGGAGCCTTCTCACTGCACGGCATGCCGGACGCCGCCGCGATTCGGGCGATGCTCGCGGATCCCGACGCCTTCGCCGTCGAGGATCTCGGTGGCGGCCCGTTTCTGGACCCCGATCGCGCCGCGCACTTTGGCGCGATGGCACCACCGGAGACCGTCGCGATCGTCGGTGGCGGCTACGTCGGCGTGGAGATGGCAGAGGCCTTCGACGCGCACGGACTCGACGTCCACCTCTTTCAGCGCGGTGACGACCTCGTGCCTGCCTTCGGCGGCGCTGTCGCGGAGGCGGTGGCCGACGCCCTCCGTGCGAACGGCGTCACGCTCCACCTCGGCACCGAGGTCGATCGGCTCGCCGGCGAGGACGGTCGGCTGACCGAGCTTCACTGTGGCGACGGCAGCTCGCTCTCCATCGACGCCGCGCTCGTGGGGATCGGCATCGCTCCGAACGTGGAGCTCGTCGCCGACACCGCCGTCGAGCGTGGCGAATCAGGCGCGATCAGAACGAACGAGTACGGCGAGACCAGCGTCGAGGACGTCTACGCCGCCGGGGACTGCGCGACGATGCGACACGTCGTCACCGGCGAGCAGGACTGGGTGCCGCTGGGGCTGACCGCCAACCGTGCGGGCCGCGCCATCGGCTCGACGGTGGCCGGCGATCCGAGCACCGTCGGCGGTATCGCGGGCACGGCGATGCTCAAGGCGTTCGACCTGGAGTGTGGCCGCTCGGGAATCGTCGATCACGAGGCAGCGCGTGCTGCCGGCTTCGATCCGGTCACGGAGACGATCACTGCCGGCTCGCGCTCGGGCTACTACCCCGGCGCGAAAGAGACGGTCGTGTCGCTGACGGCCGATCGAGAGAGCGAGCAGTTGCTCGGCGGAACGATCGCCGGCGAAGATCGGGCTGCCGTCCGGATCGACACCATCGCGACGGCGCTCGAGGCCGGCATGACCGTCGACGACGTCGAACGGCTCGACCTCGGCTACGCGCCGCCGTTCAGTCCGGTGTGGGACCCGGTGCTCGTCGCTGCGAAAGTGCTCGCGGGAGAACTGTAGTCACTGTACGCGGCGGCCGGCTCAGACCTCTTCGATCGGGGTGAACTCGCCCGTAATGTCCCACTCGTGGATGCAGTAGGGGTCACCGACCTGCTTCTCCTCGTTCTCGTTCGAGGCGATCCGCCAGACGCGGTCGGACTCGTCCCAGTACTCCTCGCGACCACAGCGCTCGCAGGTGCGATCCTCGGGGGTCCGGAGCCTCGTGCTCATAGGTGGTGATTCACACGGTCGGGCTTAAGCGTCTCGCCACGGTGACGTCACAGAGCCCAGGCGGGCGCGGCAATGGGTCGTCTGCGGGCCGATGCAACTCGCGACTGAGAGACCATCTCGCGGCGGTTTCAGTCCACCGACGGAAGAAATATTTGCGCGGGGGTCTCATCCCACGCTATGGCGGAAACCCGCGTCTTCGTGTCCCACGCGACGGCGGATCTCGACGCCGCGCAGAATCTGCTCTCGTCGGTACGCAATCTCCCACTGACGGTCGCCCTCGCCGGTGAGGAGGTCGAACCGGGTCGCGCCCGCCGAAACCTCGAGGGCCAGCTCCGGAACAGCGACCTCGTCATCGTCCTGCTGACCGACGACGCCGCCGACGACTACTGGGTGAACCAGGAGCTCGGCTACGCGAAGGCCAAGGGGCTCCCGATCATCCCGATCGTCGAGGACGACGACTATCTCCGTGGCTACGTCGAGGGCACCGACGGCGTGCAGTACGACGCGCAGAACCCCGAGGTGACGGTGTTCAACCTCCTCAGCCGGCTGCGCTCCGAACTCGAGCCCATCGGCACCCTCTCCAGCCCGAACTGGTACGTCGCCTTCCCCTGCAACAACGGCCAGTGTGGCGCCGAGGTCCAACTCGAGATCGAGCGGCTCCAGAAGGACCTGTGGCAGCGCTTCGAGCACGGGAAGCTGTTGCGCGCGAACTGTCCGGAGTGTGGCGCGGGGTACGAGTTCAACCCGGCCACGCTCGGGTTCGTTCAGAGCGTCGCGCCGGAAGCGGAGTGAGGATCGGGGTGCTCTCGTTCTGGAACGAAAGCCGCGACGTCGACCACTTTGGAAGCCCCCTCCCGCTGGTGCGTTCTATCTCGCTGTGCGCTTCCCTCGCTCCCGCTGGTCGCTCGGTCCAGTGCTTGCGTCGGTAGAACGCACCAGCGGTCGGCCCCTTCATCCCACCTTGTTCTGGTTTCGATCAGTCGTAGCCACGGTCGGTCAGTCCATCGGACGTCGTAGCGGCCGATCCCTGGCTTGAACTGGGCCGAAACTCCCACCGAGGATTCGACCCCGGAGAACCACTACCGGGTGGGACTGGAAGGGGCCGACCGCTCGACGCCTCTGGCGAAGTAAGCACTGGAACGACCGCAGGGAGTGAAGGGCGCAACGAGCCAGAGGCGTCGAGCGGGAGGGGGCTTCCAAACGGTTTGCTGTCGCGGATCCAATTCCACGCTGAGAATCAATCAAACGTCCAGCCGATACACGCAGAACCGAGGCACGCGGTCCCACGTTTCGGTGCCGTTAACTGCGAGCGCCGGGGATTCCCGCACACGCTCACTATGAAACTCCACGAATTCCAGGCGAAGGAGCTCTTCGCCGACGCCGGGATCCCGACGCCGGACTCCCAGCTCGCGTCGACGGCCGACGAGGTCGTAGACGCAGCAGAGGAGATCGGCTACCCCGTCGCGGTGAAGGCGCAGGTGCAGGTCGGCGGCCGCGGCAAGGCCGGCGGCATCGAACTCGTCGAAACGGCAGACGAAGCCCGCGCTGCTGCGGACTCCATCATCGGAATGGACCTCAAGGGCATCCACGTCGACCGCGTGCTCGTCGAGGAGGCAGTCGACTTCGTCAACGAGCTCTACGTCGGCGTGACGATGGACCGTGGCGAGGGCAAGCCCGTCGCGATGGTCTCGACGCGCGGCGGCGTCAACATCGAGGAGGTCGCCGAGGAGGACCCCGACGCGATCGTTCGCGAGCACGTCGACCCCGCCTTCGGACTCCACCCCTACCAGGCCCGGAAGGCCGTCTTCGAGGCCGGCGTCGACCGCGAGATCGCGACCGACGTAGCGAGCGTCCTCCAGACGCTCTACCAGCTCTGGGACGACAACGACGGCGCCGACGCCGAGATCAACCCGCTGATGGTCACGAGCGACGACGACGTGATCGCCGCGGACGCCGTCTTCAACGTCGACGAAGACGCACTGTTCCGCCAGCCCCGGATCGCGGAGTACGAGGAGGAGACCAAAAGCGACGATCCCCTCGAGCAGAAGGCCGACGAGTACGGCTTCGACTACGTCCGCCTGGACGGAAACGTCGGCATCATCGGCAACGGTGCCGGCCTCGTCATGACGACGCTCGACCTCGTGGATCACTACGGCGGCACGCCCGCCAACTTCCTCGACGTCGGCGGTGGCGCGAAGGCCGAGCGCATCGCCAACGCGCTCGATATGGTGTTCTCCGACGAGAACGTCGACGCCGTCGTGTTCAACATCTTCGGCGGCATCACCCGCGGCGACGAGGTCGCCCGCGGTATCAACGAGGCACTCGGGCAGTTCGACGAGATCCCCAAGCCCGTCGTCGTCCGCCTCGCCGGCACGAACTGGGAGGAGGGCATGGAGATCCTCGATGAGAGCCTCGTCACCGTCGAACAGACCCTCGAGGACGCCGTCCAGCGCTCCGTCGAGTACGCCCAGGAGGTGGAAGCATGAGTGTATTTGTAGATGAGGGCACGCGCGTCGTCGTGCAGGGTATCACCGGCGGCGAAGGGAAGTTCCACGCCGGCCAGATGATCGAGTACGGCACCAACGTCGTCGCCGGCGCCGTCCCCGGCCGCGGTGGCCAGGAGGTCAGTGGCGTTCCGGTCTACGACACCGTCGAGCAGGCCGCACGCGAGGAGGACGCCGACGCGTCCGTCATCTTCGTTCCGCCGGCGTTCGCCGGCGACGCGATCATGGAGTCGCTTGACTCCCCTCTCGACCTCGCGGTCGCGATCACCGAGGGCGTCCCGACCCAAGACATGGCCGCGGTGCGCAAGCGGCTGAGCGAGGTCGACACGAACCTCATCGGGCCGAACTGTCCCGGGATCATCACCCCCGGCGAGTCGAAGCTCGGCATCCTCCCCGGCAACATCTTTTCCTCGGGTAACGTCGGGCTCGTCTCCCGCTCGGGTACCCTCACCTACCAGGTCGTCGACAACCTCACCGAGCGCGGCCTCGGCCAGTCCACCGCCATCGGCATCGGTGGCGACCCGATCATCGGCACGACGTTCGTCGACGCCCTCGAGGCGTTCGAGGCCGACCCCGACACCCACGCCGTCGCGATGTGCGGCGAGATCGGCGGCGAGGACGAGGAGAAGGCCGCGGAGTTCATCGGCGCCAACATGGACACGCCCGTCGTCGGGTTCATCGCCGGCCGCACGGCCCCACCGGGCAAGCGCATGGGCCACGCCGGCGCCATCGTCTCCGGTAGCGGCACCGGCACCGCGGAATCGAAGATCGACGCGCTGAACGCCGCTGGCGCGGAGGTCGCGGAGACGCCCGAGCAGGTCGCCGGCGCGATCGAAGACCTGCTGTAACGGCCATCGGAAACCTGCCGTTACGGTCGTCGATACGGCCGTTCGAACTCACCCGTTTTCTCACTACACTGGAACGGCCAGCATCGACCGCCGACTCGCCCGTAGAGCCGACGGCAAACCATTATACGGCAGCCCGAGCAACGAACGGAACAGATAGACGTCTCTCATGCCACTCCACACTGTCGTTCCGACGTTCTTCAGGCGGCGCTACCGGCGAATAATCGCCGGCTGGCTGCTGCTCGCTGCGATCGTCGTGCTCGGAGCGGTCGGGGGCGCAGCGTACTACGTGCGCGCTGACGCTCAGGACGGCTCCGTCGCGACCGAGACGGTTCTCACCGGGTTCGCGGGCGTGGGCGCCGTCGCCCTCCTCACGTTCGCCCTGCTCGCGATCGTCCTCGGTCGCGGGACGAGCAAGTCACTGCGCCAACTCACCGCCAGAACCGAGGCCGTCGCCGACGGCGACGACGCGTCGTTCGAGACCGATCGGATCGACGAGGTCGGCGACGCCTACGCCGCGGTTTCGACCCTCCGCGACACGACCGAGTCCCGGATCGAATCACTCGAAAGCGAACGCGAGTCCGTCGCGGACGAGCGGGAGTCGCTCGCGGGCGACAACGACGCGTTGCTCGCCGAGGCCGAGCGCTTTAGCGAGGTGATGGACGCCTGTGCCGACGGCGATCTGACCCAGCGCCTCGACGCCCGCACCGACCACGAGGCGATGGCACAGGTCGCTGGATCGTTCAACCGAATGCTCTCCGAGCTCGAACGCACCGTCGTCCAGGTCAAGCGGTTCACCGACGTCGTCGACGAGGCCAGTGGCGATCTCCAGGGGAGCGCCCAGGAGATCCGCGAGGCCAGCGAGTCGGTGAGCCAGGCCGTGCGTGAGATCTCCGAGGGCTCCGGTCGCCAGACCGACGACCTCCAGGCTGCCGCCGGCGAGGTCCGGGAGCTCTCCGCGACGATCGAGGAGGTCGCCGCGACGACCGGCACGATCGCCGAAGAGTCCGAGCGCGTCGCCGGCCTCGCCGACGACGGCGTCTCGACGGCGACCCACGCCGCCGATCAGATGCACGAGGCCGAAGACCACACGGCGGCCGTCGCGGACACGATCGATCTGCTCAACGAGGACGCCCGGCGCATCGCGGAGTCGATCGAGCTGATCGACGACATCGCCCAGCAGACGAACATGCTGGCGCTGAACGCAGCGATCGAGAGCGCCCGAACCGACCAGGACGTTGGGGACGACGGCGGGTTCGACGTCGTCGCGGACGAGGTGCAGGAGCTCTCCGCGGAGATCCAGGAGGCCGTCGACGAGATTCAGGAGACGATCGACTCCCTGCGCTCACGCGCCACCGAGAGCGCCGCCGGCATCGAGGCAGTCGAGGGGCGGATCGCCGGTGCCACGGACGCCGTCGACGATCTCGAAGCAGAGCTCGTGACCGTCACCGACCGCGTCGAACACGTCTCCGACAGCGTCCGAGAGATCGACCGCGCGAGCAACGACCAGGCCGAGACCGTCGAGGAGCTCGCCGGGCTCATCGAGCGGGTCGCGACCGTCTCCGCGGAGACCTCTCGAGAGGCCGACCGCGTCGCGGACGCCTCCGAATCCACCGCCCTCGAGATCGGCGAAGTCTCAGCCAAGGCCCGCTCGCTGGACAGTCAGGCCGACCGACTCACCGACGTCGTCGGCCAGTTCTCCGTCTCCACGCGTCAGCAGCTGTCCGCGGGTGCGACCGCAGCCCCACCCGCGTCGAGTGAGAGCGAGGACGGCGATGACTGATCGGTGGCACCACCAGGTTGGCCGCCGCTGAGGAGGACGGGTCGATACTGAGTACCGCTATTCTGGCCGATGGTCACCAGGAGACCGTGGGCTCGGTCTGTTGGCGGACCCGATCGACGACGTCGTCGACTGTGAGCACGTCGTCGAGCCCCGCGAACGCGAGCCACGGGAACGCCGGTCGCAGGTGACTCGGATCCCGGCCGCGAGCGTCCGCGTGGCCGCCGTGGCGAGCGAGCACGCCGGCGTCGGCGAGTTCGTAGCAGAAGCGACGGACCGTCCCCGCCGTGAGTGACGTCCGCTCGGCGATGGCGGTCGCCGCCTCGGCGACGGTCGGGTCGGGCTCGATCTGGAGGAGCGTCGCGAGCACCCGACGGCGGTTCTCCGGAAGCGCGAGGACGCGATCGAGATGCACCGTCGTCTCGGGAACCGCCTCGCCGGCAGCGACGAAGTGGGGGCGTGCGATCGCGTCCGCATGCTCGTTGTCGGCCAACAGCGCGGCGCCGAGAGCCACCGCCAGCGCGTCGTGGGCGTTGCCCTCCTGCTGGGCGGCGACCGCCCGGAGATCGTCGTGCTCGAACGCGTCGGTCCGAACGGCACGCGAGCAGCGCTGGGAGAGCAGATCGGTGAGTGCGTGGTGGCGGTAGGGCTCGATCCGGACGGTCTGCTCGGCGTCGACGTGCAGAGACTGCCCGATCCAGGTCACCGAGGTGGCGTCAGCGACGGGCGCCAGGAGCTCTCGGACGGCCTCGACGTCGAGATCGTCGGCCTCCTCGACGTGATCGACGGCGATCACTGCCCACTGTCCGCGCTGGGAGACGTACTCGGTGACCCGCTCGCGGAGCCGGTCGGTGCCGACGCCGTGGGCGGGCACCTCCTCGGCACCGAGCTGGAGGAGCAGCCGTCGGTAGAAACTGAAGTCGGTGCCGGCGTGACGGCAGTCGACGATCGCGAACCACCGCTCGGGTCGGCCGCCGCGCGTACTCGTCGCGATCGACCCGGCGGTACCGAGCCCGTCGCCGAGCGCGCGATAGAGCGCGTGGACGATGGCGGATTTGCCGACGCCCGGCGGGCCCTCGATCGCCAGCTCCGGCGGCAGCCGGCCGTCGAACGCCGGCTCGACGGCGTCCAGAACCGCCTCCAGCACCGGCGCGCGGCCCACCGGCTCCTCGACGTGGACCGTCGGGCTGAGCTGGGAGCGGTCGAGGAGGATCCGCTCCTCGTCTCGGGTCCGTAGCTGGCGTCGTTCGATACGTTCGCTGAGGTCCATCGTCGGAAAGTCAGTCGTCGTCAGTGTCGTTTCCAGTCGGCAATGAATACAGTTCCGGCCGGCCAACGGAGTGATCGGACCGCCGCGTCGGGGCGATCGGATCGCTGCACCGGGGCGATCGGACTGTACCCCCCACGACGGTCACCACGCCTCACCCTCGCCGACGAGCGTCGCCTCGAGCAGTTCGAGCGTGTGTCGGACGTCGTAGCCGGTGCCGTGTTCCATCTGCATCGCACAGGTCGGACACTCGGTCATCCCCGTCTCCGCCTCGGAATCTTCCATGTGATCGAACATCTCGTCGCCGATCGCCATCGAGGTGTCGTAGTGTTTGCTCTTCCAGCCGTAGGTCCCGGAGATGCCCGAACAGGAGTCACCGACGTCGTCGACGTCGACGCCCTCGACGGCGTCACCGACCTCGAGGGCCTGTTCGGCCAGCCCCTGGTTTCTGGCGTGGCACGGCGCGTGGTACGCGAGATCAGGCAGTTCGTCGTCGGCGTCGGTCTCCGCGTCGGCCAGCTCCTCGCGGAGATCCTCGTGGATCCGCAGATACTCGACGGCGTCGTAGGTGTTCGCGGCGACCCGTTCGGTGCCGTCGATGTCGAACAGTTCGGGGTACTCCTGTCTGAGCGCCATCGAGCAGGAGGTACACGAGCAGACGACGTCGTAGCCCTCCTCGATCAGCGCGTCGAACTCCGTGACGTTGACCGTCGCGGCCCGCCGCGCGTCGTCGAGCATCCCGTTGGCGAACATCGGCGTCCCGGAGCAGCGCTGGCGAGGCACGGCGACCTCGTAGCCGAAGGACTCGAAGACGCGGACGAGCGCCTTGCCCACCTCGGGCGTGTTGTAGTTCGCGTAGTCGCCGTGGAAGTACGCCACCCGACGATCCTCGCTCTGGACCTGCGCACCGCCGCGTTCGTCCCACCACGACCGGAAGGTCTGGGTCGCGAATTCGGGGAACTCCCGCTCGTCGGTGATGCCGAGCGTGCGGTCCGTGATCCATCGAACTGCGCGGTTGCCCATGACGAAATTGGTCGTCCGGGGGAACAGCGAGCCGAGGCGACCCAGACGACCGTAGTTCGAGAGGATTTTCTTCCGGAGATAGGTGATGGAAAGCTTCGAGAGCTGGTCGTCGACGTAGCGCCCGCGGGCGGTGTTGTGCATCTGGGACAGCGGCACGTCCGTCGGGCAGGCGTGATCACACCGCATGCAGTTCGAACATTTGTCGATCGAGTCGTCGATCTCCGGGGCGTCGTCGCGAGAGAGGCGCCACTGCTCGGGCCCCTGGAACTTCGGCCCGGGGAACTCGTCGTCGACTTCGGCGACGGGACAGTTCGTGTCACAGGTCGAGCACTTGTAGCAGCTGTCAGCACCCGGCCGGAGGTCCTGTTCCGTGCTATCCGGAAACACCTGCACGGGCTCGAACTCGTCGTCGGAGCTGGGGTGCGATCCGGCACCGCCAGCGGAGCCGGGGTCGCCGGGAACGTCGGCGTCGATACCCCCATCGGAGCAGAGCTCCGATGTGGGTCGCCTCTCGTCGCTCGGCTCCCCTCCGTCAGAGCAAAGCTCTGACGTGGATCGGGACCCGGAGGATCCCTCACCTCCGTCAGAGCGGACTTCCGACGTGGATCGCGATCCAGATGGTTCATCCGAGTCGCCGGATCCGGCCTCACAGCCACAGCTCGACTCTGTCTCGTCCGATTCGTCGCCGTCGTCTGGTGCGTGTCCGAACATGATCAGCTCCCCTCCGCTGCCGCACTGCCCGCAGCGTGGCCAGTCGCGATCGAGACGCCCGCGCCGGAGTTCTCGGCGGCGAAGTCGTAGCCACCGAGCACCGCACCGGCCGCGTGCAGGTTCGCGTACTCCGGTTCGCCCTCCGCGTCGAGGGGCCGAAGATCGCGATCGACGTCGACGCCGAAGTAGGCGAACGGATGGTCGCCGAAGGCAGCGTCGGCGAACCACTCGTACCGATCGTCGGGATGGGGGACGTGGCAGTCGAAGATCGGCTCCCGGACGCCGTCGCGATCCGCGTCGATCCCCCGGCCGACGAGCCCGCCGGTCGCGAGTACGTAGCTGTCGGCGGCCATGGGTACCGTCGAGCCGCCCGCCGACTCGACGACGAGATGCCCGACGCGACCGTCGGTTGCGGAGACGTCCACGACCGGACGGCCGTCGGCGACCCGAACGTCGCGCTCGCGCAGTGCATCTCCCAACTGGTGCTCGAGTCTGATTCCGGGCAGACTCGGCGCACCGGTCGGCACCTCGAAGACGGGGACGCCGAGCCGATCCGCGAGGTCGGCGCGAACCTCGGCAGTCCGCTCCTCGCCGAGCACCGCCGGGAACCCGATCCGCTCGGGGTCGACGTCGACGTCGCCCACCGCGCGCCGGATCCGCTCGACGATTGCCGCGCGACAGGATCGGCCCTGGCTCGCGTGCGTCGCCGCGCCACTCGATCCGCCGTCGGCGGCCTTGGGAGCAGGCACCTCGTCGGTCTCGAGGAGTTCGGCGTACCGGGTCGCCTTCGCGTCAGCGCGGAGATCGCCCGGGAACCGGACGGTGACGCCGGCGACCTCGAAGGGCACGCCGCCGGCCGCGAGGCTGTCGGCGGCGACCGGCGCGTCGAAGTCGGTCAGGGTCTCGAACCCGACGAGCACCGCGTCGCGGTCGTCGCTTGCCAGCCCGGCGGCGGTGTGCTCGGGGTATCGCGCCGTCGGTTTGGCCACACCGCCGTGCGTCGGAACGAGTGCGTTCGCGTCCGTGTGCGAACCCACGTAGCCGTCGACGACCTCGTCGAACGTCGCGAGCCCCTCGCGGACCGCAGCAAGTCCCACCCGCTCGTATGGGTGGCCTTCTGGAAGTTCGGGGATCGCTTCGAACGGATCGACGATCGGGCCCGATCGAAACGGGGCGTCGGGTCGGGGGTCTTCTGCGTCGACGGCATTGGGGTTCTCTTCGCCGACGGCGTCGGGATCGTCGGCATCGGCTCTGTCTGAATCAGCATCGCTTGCGTGATCGCCAGCAGCATCGCCAGTTCCAGTCTCCCCAACTGCTGCCGCTGGAGGATACCCGAGCACGTCGATCAGCCCGCTGGCCTGCCGGAGCGTGCTCTGATTTGCCGTGACGAGACGCGTCTCCTTTCCGGCGTCCGCAGCGGCGATCGCCGCGAAGTGACCGGCGAGTCCGCCGCCGATCACGATCACGTCGGACTCAATCGCCATCGTGACCCTCCTCGTCCGCCGATCGCGAGCCGGTCGGCCTGCCGCCGTCGGCCGCGGCCGTGGTGTCGCCAGTCCCGGCGGTGTGTCCGGGCGGCCCGGTGTCGAAGGCGGCGTACTCCGGATCGTCGTCGGTTCTGGCCGGATCGCGATCGAGGTTCATCGTGGTCGCGTGGAGTGCGTAGTTGAGCGCGGCCTGTGCGAGCTGCTCGCCCCACAATGCGTGGCGCTCGCCCTTCCAGCGCTCCTGCAGGAGTTCGTCGTGCGCCGCGCGGACGGTGGGAGACTCGTACTCGGGCGAGAGTTCCGCCGCCATCCGGTGGGCGCAGATCCCACCCTGACAGTTCCCCATCGACGCCCGGGTTCGAATCCGGACGTCGTTGAGGTCCGACCCGGCGCTCTCGATCGCGTTCTGTAGCTCCGCGCGCGTGACAGCTTCGCACTCGCAGACGACGGGGTTGGGCTCGTCGGTCCCAAGCACCGCCTCGGTCTTGGAGCCAAGGCGCTCCGCGCTGCGGCGGGCAATCGGCGAGCGAAGTCCGTACCGATCCATCGCGTCGTCGAGTCGCCCCGGCGACTCGCTGCCGGGCAGTGGCACGTCCGCGGTTCGACAGTCCGCGGAGACGCCCAGCCGATCGCAGACGTGATCGCTGATCTCCTCGGCCATCGCGCGGTAGGTGGTGAACTTCCCGCCGACGATGCTGGTAAAGCCCGCAACGCCGTCGCGGTCGGCGTGGTCGAGGAGGAAGAAGTCCCGCGTGATGTCTCCCGTATCCTGCGTGCCCGTTCCCGGCGGCTCGTAGAGCGGACGGACACCCCAGAACGTCCGGAGCGTCCGAGCGTCCTCCAGGATCGGCACGAGATCGGTGAGCTGCTCGAACAGGAGGTCGACCTCCGACTGCTCCTCGGGGTAGTGCTCGGGATCGTCGACGGCCTCGTCCGTGGTGCCAAGGATCGCCGTGGTCTCGTGGGGGACGAGAATGTCGGCGTCGCCTTTCGGCCGGCAGCGGTTGATCACGGTGTCGACCTGCCGGACGTTCGTCACGGTCATCGCGCCCTTCGCCGGCTGGACTGCGACGTCGACGCCGGCAAGATCGCCGAGCTGGCCGGCCCACGCGCCGGCGGCGTTGATCACGTGATCGGCGTAGATCGTCTCGATCTCCGTTTGCTCGCCGTGGGTGCGCGAGCCGGTACCGCTCTCGTGGCGGATCTCCGCGCCGACCACCGCCGCTTCGTCGGTGCCCGCCGGCTCGTCGACGAGGAGATCGACGACCTCGGCGTGGGTCTCGATTCGCGCGCCGTGGTTCGTCGCGCTCTCGGCGTTGGCGACGCAGAGCCGGAACGGGTCGATCGCGCCGTCGGGGACGCGGATCGCCCGGTCCACGTCCTGTGCGAGGTAGGGCTCCATCTCGCGGGCCTCCGCCCCCGAGAGCACCTCGGTGGGTATCCCACACTCCTGGCAGCCCTCGAGTTTGGTCTCGAAATACTCCTCGGTGTCCTCCGGCCGTTTGACGAACAGGCCGCCGGTCTCCTCCACGCAGTGGCTCGCGATGTCGCGGAGAATCCGATTCTCCTCGATGCACTCCACGGCGCTGGGCTGGTCCGAGACGGCGTACCGGCCGCCGCTGTGGAGCAACCCGTGCATTCGGCCGGTCGTCCCGTGTGTCAGGTTCCCCTTCTCGACGAGCGTGACGTCGACGCCACGCATCGCGAGATCCCTGGCGACCCCCGTGCCGGTCGATCCGCCGCCGATTACCAGTGCACCCGTGTTCGATTCCATTCGCTACGCACACTGTCGGGACCCGCGCACTTTAGAGTACCGCCGGTATCGAGAGAACAATATAGATTGTGAACAACCATGTCAATTCCAGGCGGCAAGCGACGACGAAGTGCGATTCTCGGACGTGCAGCGAGGAGAGTCAGACGGAGGAATCGATGCCGACGATCGCCAGTTCACCGGACGATCGAAACGGGTAGCACAGTTCTACTACAGCGTTATACGCCTGCTACCACCCAATAAGCGCGCATTTGTCGACCGGCCCGATTCCGTACCGACGCGTTGCTCTCCCCGTACGCGTCGTAGGCAGCGAGGAAGTTCCCCCAAATCCCAACCGGTCGATTCTCGTGTGAATAGCTGGCAAACTTTTATGAGAGATGGTGTTGTTATCGCCGCTAGGCCTGCATCGGTATCGAAACCATGCGGGTACCGGACAATGTCAGCACGCACCTACGTGGGCGCGATCGACCAGGGGACCACGGGCACGCGGTTCATGGTCTTCGATCACGGCGGCCAGGTCGTCGCGAACGCATACGAGACGCACGAACAGTACTACCCCGAACCCGGCTGGGTCGAGCACGACGCGATGGAGATCTGGGAGACGACCAAAGACGTCGTCACCCAGGCGTTACACGAGGCGGACATCGAGGCAGACCAGCTCGAGGCGATCGGGGTGACGAACCAGCGCGAGACCACCCTGCTCTGGGACGCAGAGTCGGGATCACCGGTCCACCGAGCGATCGTCTGGCAGGATCGCCGGACCACAGATCGCATCGAAGCACTCGAAGCGGCCGACAAGGTCGGTGACATCCGGGCGAAGACCGGGCTCGAGGCAGACGCCTACTTCTCGGCGACGAAAGCCGAGTGGCTCCTCGAGAACGCCGATCCGGTCAAGACCGAACGCGCTCGTCCCGCCGATATCAGGGAACGGGCGGCCGACGGCCAGATCCTCTTTGGAACCATCGACTCGTGGCTGATCTACAATCTCACCGGGAACCACATCACGGACGTCACGAACGCATCTCGGACGATGCTGTTCAACATCCACGAGATGGACTGGGACGACGAGCTCTTGGAGGAGTTCGGCGTTCCAGAGGCGATGCTTCCGGAAGTGCGCCCCTCGAGCGACGAAGACACCTACGGCACGACCGATCCCGACGGATTCCTCGGCGCCTCGGTGCCGGTCGCGGGTGCACTCGGCGACCAGCAGGCGGCCCTGTTCGGACAGACCTGCTTCGACGCCGGCGACGCGAAGAACACCTACGGCACGGGGAGCTTCTTCCTGATGAACACCGGCGACGAGGCTGTCGAATCCGAACACGGCCTGCTCACGACGATCGGGTTCCAGCGTTCGGGCGAGCCGGTGCAGTACGCCCTCGAGGGCTCGATCTTCATCACCGGCGCCGCGATCGAGTGGCTCGAAGACGTCGACCTGATCGACGACGCCGCGGAGACGGAGTCGCTCGCGCGGGAGGTCGACTCGACGGACGACGTGTTCGTCGTACCGGCGTTCACCGGGCTCGGCGCACCACACTGGGACGGCCGGGCGCGTGGCACGATCGTCGGCATCACGCGTGGCACGCGGAAGGAGCACATCGTCCGTGCGACCCTCGAATCGATCGCCTACCAGACCCGCGACGTCGCCGAGGCGATGGAGGCCGACAGCGGCATCGACATGGGAACGCTGCGCGTCGACGGCGGCGCCGTGAAGAACAACTTCCTCTGTCAGCTTCAGGCCGACATCATCGACACCGAGATCGCTCGGCCCGAAGTCGACGAGACGACCGCTCTCGGCTCTGCCTACGCCGCGGGGCTCGCCGTCGGTTACTGGGACGGCATCGACAGCCTGCGGGACAACTGGCAGGTGGATCGAGAGTTCGCCTCCGAAATGGATCCCTCGACCGCCGATCGGATGTACGCCCGGTGGGAAGACGCCGTCGAGCGCTCGCTGGACTGGGCACAGGACGGAGGTGAGTGATCGTGGCGATCGCAGTCGCCGACGTACTCCTCCAGGTCCCGATCCTCGACATGGAGTGGGAGCATTTCGCAGTGCTCGTCCTCGCCGCGGCAGCGGGCGGCGCGTTCGGTGCGTCGATCGGCGCACTCCCCTCCTTCGTCTTCACCGGCTTCGTCGTCCTGCTGGGCGAGGGCATGGCTGCGCTGAGCGGCACCGGCACCGAGTTCACCGAGCTCGGCGGCGCGAATCTCGCGTCGGGGGTCACCGGCACGATCGGGTTCGGTCCGGTCACCGGTCCACACGTCGCCTTCGCCGGCGGCGTCGCGGCGACGGCCTACGCGGGGTGGCGCTACGGCGAGATGGAGCCCGAGGACTGGGACTACCACTTCGGGAAGAACATCCTCTACGCGTTTGGGACGAAACCCGACATCCTCGCCGTCGGTGCGGTCTTCGGCGTCCTGGGGATGCTCATCGCTCGCTTCTCCGGCGCCCTCGAACTCCCCGTCGACGGCATCGCCCTCGCCGTGTTCGCGACGGCCGTGATCGCACGGCCCGCCTTTGGCTACTCCGTGATCGGGAGCCCACGCGGCGACGGCTACTTCGACATGAGTCCGTTCGCGCGAGAGGACGAACGCGGCGACGGCAGCGGGCGACTCGCCGTCGAGCCGTGGCTCCCACAGCAGTACAAGTGGTCCGGCGTCGCGACGATCGGCCTCGTCGGCGGCGCGCTCGGTGGGTGGGCCTGGATCATGACCGGCAGCGTCTTCATGGCCTACGGCATCTCCGCCGCGAGCCTGCTCTTCCTCAATCTCGGGGTCGAGAAGTTCCCGGTCACCCACCACATCACCCTCGGCGGCTCGACGTTCGCCGTCGTCGCCGCTGCAGAGCTCAACAGCGAGCTCGGGGTCATGCTGCTGGCGATCCTCGGCGGCCTCGTCGGCTCGCTCCTCGCGGAGTTCACCCAGCGCATCTTCTACGCTCACGGCGGGACCCACGTCGACCCGCCCGCGATGGCCATCGTCATCTACACCGTCGCGATCGGCCTGCTCTACGAGTTCGGCGTGCTCGAGAGCCCCGGCTATCTGGGCATCTGAATTCTGTTGACGGCGTTTCTTTTTGGCGAGGTCGAGGACGGTACCTGTCGGTCCGGCGCGATCGGAATTCGTCTCGTTCGGTGGTTCATCCGGTGAAAGTACTGCTCAGTAGACCTGCGGATCGGCCACTGGCAATTTTTTCAGCCCACCGATATTATCTGCTCCGTGTACAAGAGATAGGGCCTCCACCCCCCACATTGTCGTTGACAGCGGCCACGGAACTGGTTCAACCCTCCCGAACAAATTGTGCGAATTAGTCATCCGCTCCAGTTTGTAGCTACCCAGCTACCACGAAATGGCCCAGACGTACATATTCCAAAAGAAACATGAAAATTCGTCTCAGCGAAGATAGGTTTCGATCGAGTCCACGACCTCGTCGACGAACCGATCAGTTACTCGGCCCTGCCACGCGATCAGATCCTCCGCCCTCGGCGAGTGGACTGCCCATGGAGAAACGAACGACGCTCTCGGGACGCCCCCTGTAGTCCAGTGTTCGTCGATGAGGGCGAGCGATTCCTCGTACTCCTTGGTCGATATCGCGACGGCGAGGAACTGCTCGTCATCGAAGGGATGTGATTCGTTGTTGACGATCAGCCACGGCCGCTGCCGGTCCCCGCCCAATTTGAACGGATCGACGCTGCGGACGACGTCGCCACGGTCCGCCTGCATCTATCCGTCCTGCTCGCTGGGGTGGGGCTCGTCTGGAGCGGTAGCGTCCCACTTTGCAGGGTCGATGCCGCCGTCCTCCTCGTCGAGTCGTTGCGAGATCGCGTGGAGATCGTAGGCGTCCGACACACGTTCGAGATCGTCGGTGAGGGCCCAGTACTTGCCCTTGTGCCGAACCAGATCGCGCGACTTCATGCGGGAGAGGGCAGTTCCGACGGTGTTCGGATCCGCATCGATCCCGGTAGCGATCTCCGACCTGGTGAACGCCCGATCTCGGTTCGCGTGCAGGAACGTGATCACCTGTACCGGGATGCTCGGACCTTGGGGAAGCTCGCCCGTTTCGAACTCCTCGATACGTACAGGCATGTGATGTGCTTAGCGTGCTGGAGTAATGAATGTACTGGGGTGCTGCTTGTCTTTGAGCGTTGGAGGTCAGTGCTTAATACGGGGTCTGTATCTTGCAAAGGTCTCCGAGAAGTGCACAAACAGTTTAGAGTTCCTCGCTACGACGTTGCTCTGTACCAGCCGTGAGGCATCGGTCGAGAGTATCGAACGCCCAGTACCTCGGGCAACGAACTCCATCGTATCCAGCGTGTGCTGCCCCGATCGATTCGACCACCCGAACGAACTGCGGTCAGTCGAGCTTCCGGTAGTCCCGGGCCTCCTCCGCGCGCTGGAGGACCTCATCGAGCGTCGCCTTGGGAGAACTCGCGGACACTGCGGCGTTGAGCGTGCCCTCGAGGATCGGCGCGTCGGCGATCACGACCTCGAGGTCCTCCTCGAGCATCTCGATGGCGAGTTCGGCGTTCATGACCGCGCTGCCGAGATCCACGAGCACGACGACGCCGTCGGCGGTCTCGCCGTCGGGCCCCTCTACGGCATCGAGAATCGCGTCCTCGATCTCGGGGGCGCTGGTGCCGATACCACCGTCGGGATCGCCGCCGACGGGGACGATCCGAGCGTCGCCACCCATCTCCGTAGCGACCTCGGCAACCCCGTTCGCGGCCTGCTCGCTGTGGGAAACGACGACGAGTGCGATCACGCTCGCTCACCTCGCAGGAGAGCCGCGTGCATCACTCCTCACCCTCCGGTGACCCATCCGCCTCCGCCGACTCGTCGGGGACAGTGGGGGAGGTTGCGTCGCGGTCTATCTCGCCGTCGAGATACTCGGTAGCCACGTCGAGGATTGCCTCCAGACAGTACAGCGTGGAGGTCGCGCCTGGATCCTGGTGGCCGACGGAGCGCCAGCCGAGGTAGGAGGCCCGGCCCTTCGAGGCGCGGATCGGCGTCGTGAAGGCGACGCCGCGCTCGGCGGCGTCGACGGCCTTGGCCAGCGCGGCGAGCGGCGGGAGCTCGTCCTGTTCGATCGACTTCTTGTAGGTATGAACCGCCGGCGTCAACGCGTCGACCATCGTCTTGTCGCCGACGGTGGCGCCACCGCGATCCTCGACCTTTGCGAGGTAGGCCTCCGCGAAGGCGACGGTGGAGGCGGTGTCGATCCCCTCCGCGAACTCCGTGCTCGCGCTCATGATCGAACCGCCGTAGAGCGGGCCCGCGGCGCCGCCGACCTCCGAGACGAGCGTCCGGCCGACGAGCTTCACGAGCGCCGCCGGATCCGTCTCCTCGGCGTCCTCGATCGCCTCGACGACGGCCTGCATCCCGCGATGGAGATTCGCACCGTGATCGGCGTCGCCGATCGCCGAGTCGAGCTCCGTGAGATACGTTTTCTCCGCCTCGATGCGCTCGGCGACCGCGTGGACGGCCGCCTCGATCGCCTCGCGCTGGATCGACTCCTCGACCATATGTGGTACCCGTTCGCAATGCGCTTGGGTGTTCCGCCAACTGTGAACTGATGACGACGCCGTGTCGCCGCGTGGCGGTGCAGGTCCGGCGAGTCACTACTCCCGAACAGTCAGCGCTGGCGTGTCCGCAGGGGCCGCGAGGAGCTCCTTGCGCTCGTCGTCGAGTGCACAGACCGTGATCGAACAGCCCTCCATGTCCAGTGAGGTCATGTAGTCGCCCACCCACGCGTCCCAGACCTCGAGATCGTGCTCCTCGATGAGCTGGTCGACCCGGCGCTGGACGACGAACAGCTCCGAGAGCGGCGTCCCGCCCATCCCGTTGACGATCGTGAGCACCTCGGTCCCGGCAGCGAGCCCGAGGTCGTCGAGGACGGCCTCCGTGAGGTGGTCGGCGACGTCGTCGGCGGGCATCTGCTCGACTCGTTCGGTCCCGGGCTCGCCGTGGATGCCGATGCCGAGCTCGATCTCGTCCTCGCCGAGATCGAAGGTCGGCTCACCCTTCTCCGGGGTCGTACAGGAGGTCAGGGCGGTGCCCATCGTCCCGACGTTCTCGATAACGCCCTCCGCGTGCTCGGCGATCTGATCGAGATCGTCGCCGCGGGCGGCGGCAGCGCCCGCGACCTTGTGGACGAGAATGGTACCACAGACGCCCCGGCGGCCGCTCGTGTACAGCGAGTCCTCGACGGCGACGTCGTCGTTGACCACGACCTGCCGGACGTCGACGTCCTCCATCTCGACCATCTCCGCCGCGGTGTCGAAGTTCATGACGTCGCCCTCGTAGTTCTTGACGACGACGAGGACGCCCTCACCGGCGTCGCAGGCCTGGATCATCGCCTCGAGCTGGTCGGCCGTCGGCGAGGTGAAAATCTCTCCAGCGGCAGCGCCGTCGAGCATCCCCTCTCCGAGGTAGCCCGCGTGGGTGGGTTCGTGGCCGCTTCCGCCGCCGGAGACGACGCCGACCTTGCCGTCGACCGGGGCGTCGGTCCGGACGAGCACTTCAGTGCCGTCCAGCCGCCGGAGCCGCTCCGGATGCGCGGATACCATTCCCTCCAGCATCTCGTCGACGACGTCCGACGGATCGTTGATCAGCTTCTTCATGGGCATCGATACCACGGCACAGGCAATAAATCGTCACCGTCGTCTACTGACATGATACGTTCCAAATCCCAGCCACTAGCTCCCTACGCAGCGCGCTCGAAACCACTGCACGTCGGAGTCGGCCACAGCACCGCAGATCGCTGGCACCCGCACCCTCATGACAGACGAGAACGAATGGCATACATGATGGTCCCCAGCAGATGTCGCGGGATTCGAGGTGAGACCCGATGGAACGGATCGTGACCGTCGAACAGGAGGCTGGCCTCCACGCACGGCCAGCGTCGGCGTTCGTCGAGGCCGCCGGCGAGTTCGAGAGCGAGATCACGGTCGGACGTGCGAACGGCGATGGGGCGGTCGACGCCGGAAGCATGCTCGCGGTCACCGGGCTGGGGATCGAACGCGGTGATGCCGTCCGCCTGACGGCGGAGGGGCCGGACGCCGACGACGCCCTCGACCAACTCGTTGCGCTCCTCGAACGACCGGAACCATGAACAGATCCGAATCATGAGCCGATCTGACCGGCGAGCAGACCAGAACCATGAGTAAGACCCTCTCTGGCGTCGGCGCGACGCCGCTGGCCGGCGTCGGCACAGTCCGCTGGTACGAGCCCACGATCCCGGAGTTCGACCGCGAGAGCGACGATCCCGAGGCCGAACGCCAGCGGTTCGTGGACGCGCGGGACTGGGCCCGCGCAGCTATCGACGAGGAGCGCGAGCGCGTCGCCGAACGGGTCGGCGAGGAGGAGGCGGCAATCCTCGAGGCACACCGACAGTTCCTCGACGATCCACAGATCGAGTCGGCCGTCGAAGCCGAGATCGATGGCGGTGCCACGGCCGAGGCGGCCGTCGAGGCGGCGTTCGCAGATCCGATCGAGCAGTACGAGGCCACCGGCGGCCGAGTGGCCGAACGGGCCGACGACCTCCGGGACGTTCGCGACCGGCTGCTCAGGACGCTCGCCGGCGTCGAAGACGTCGACCTCGACGCGCTGCCGGACGAAACGATCCTGCTCGCCGAGCGGCTGGTGCCGAGCGACGCCGCGGGACTCGATCCCGACCGCGTGGCGGGACTCGCAACGGTCGTCGGTGGCCGGACCGCCCACGCAGCGATCGTCGCGCGGGCGATCGGCCTCCCCGCGGTCGTCGGCGTCGGCGACTCTCTCCGGCAGGTCGAGAACGGAGCGACGGTCGTCGTCGACGGAGAGGCCGGCGTCGTGATCGTGGATCCGGACGAGGAAACCCGGACCGCCGCACGGACCGAACGCGAGATCGACGTGATCGACGAGCAGGTCGCGACCGCTGACGGCCGCTCGATCGAGGTGGCAGCGAACGTCGGCCGGCCGGGCGAGCTCGAGGGCGCAATCGACAGCGGCGCCGACGGCGTCGGCCTCTTCCGCACCGAGTTCCTCTTCCTCGATCGCACCGCACCGCCCGACGAGGACGAACAGTTCGAGACCTACTCTGAAGCGCTCCAGGCGTTCCCCGGCGAGCGGATCGTCGTCAGGACCGCCGACGTCGGCGGCGACAAGCCCATCGACTACCTCGATCTGCCGGCGGAAGCGAACCCCTTCCTCGGGGATCGGGGAATCCGGCGCTCGCTGGGCGTCGACGCCGACCTCTTCGAGACGCAGCTCCGCGCACTGCTGCGAGCCGCGGGAACGGCCCGAGAGGGAGGCGACGACACTGGCGATCTCGCCGTCATGTTCCCGATGGTCGCGGACGTCAGCGAACTCGACGCCGCACTGGAGCGGGTCGATGCGGTCGCGGCGGCGCTCGACGACGCCGGCGAGCCCTGCGCCATCCCGGAGCTCGGAGTGATGGTCGAGACGCCGGCAGCGGCACGGATGGCACCGGAGCTCGCCGACCGGGTGGCCTTCCTCAGCATCGGCACGAACGACCTCACCCAGTACGTGATGGCAGCCGACCGAGACAACGATCGAGTGACGGCCCTGCACGACCCACTGCACCCGCCGGTGCTCCGGACGATCGCCGACGCGATCGACGGTGGCCACGAACGCGACGCGTGGGTGGGGATGTGCGGCGAGATGGCGGGCGATCCGGCGCTGACGGAGCTTCTGATCGGGCTCGGGCTGGACGAGCTCTCCGCGAGCGCCGTGACGATCCCGCAGGTGAAGGCGACCGTGCGAGAGACGAACACAGAGGCCGCCGAAGCGGTCGCCGAGCGAGCGCTCGCCGCCGAGACCCTATCGGCGGTGCTGGACGTGCTGGATGGCGACGACTGACTGGCTTGCCGTTTAGGGCGAAAAGAGCACACCCAGCACTCTACTCCTGCAAGCGCTTCGTCGTCTCGATGAGCGGGTGCCGGGCGTAGTCGACGACCTCGATGTCGGGGATCCGTTCGAGCCCCTCCTGGCGGGCGGTTCGCAACATCCCCAGCTCGACGAACTCGTCGACGACGATGACGTAGGCCTCCATCGACTCGACGTCGAGCTGATCTGCCGCCAGCACGCGGTGGTGGCCGTCGGCCAGCAGCAGGGTCCCGCCGTCGTCGATCACCACGAGCGGTTCGGCGAGACCGCGTTCGAGCTCGTACCGCCGGCCCTCGAGTTCGTCGGCGTAGACCTTGCCCTGGGTCGGGATCAGCTGGTCGAGGGCGACCTCCCGGCGCTCCTCCCGGAGCTCGAGATCGTGGATTCCCTCGAGCGTCCGGCGGAGTTTCCCGACCTTCTCCGGGGTCGCGCGCTCGATCTGGCTGCGGATCACGTCGGCGTGGGAGATGATTCCGACGAGCGTTCCGGCGTCGTCGACGACGGGGAGCTTCTGGATCCCAGACCGGAGGATGACGCGGGCCGCGTCGGTGATGTTCATCTCCGGGTGCGCGACGAGGATGTCGGTCGTCATCACGGTGAAGATCGGCGCGTCGGGTTCGGCGAGCAGGAGGTCCGAGGCGCTGACGAACCCTTCGACCTGTCGGCGCTGTGCGACGGGGAAGCCGCTGTGATCTGTCGATTCGACGATCCGTCGCGAGACCTCCTCGACTGTCTCGTCGGGATCGACGGTGGCGACGTCCTCCGTCATGTACGCTGCGACGCGGGCGTTGGGAGCGCCCTCCGCGACGGTCATGTCCGAACAGACGGGCGGCGGCGGCAAAAGCGTTCCCTGGCGGCGAGTTCTGCGGCCGGCCTCACTCCAGTTCGCCGTCGCCGCCATCGCGGTCGGGCTCGTGGTCGACCGAACGCGAGGCGTCACCGACACCCGACACCTCCCGGCGGAGCTCCGGCAGGAAGGAGAGGCCGTCGCCCGCCATCGCGTACCCCCCGCCAGCCGCCGTCCGGCTCGTCTCCAGCGCATCGAGGAAGGCGTTCGTCAGCACCTCCTCGACGATCTCGACCGGATTCTCCTCGTCGGGCTCGACCAGCATGCCGACGGGGAGCTGTGCCCCTGCCATGTCGGCGTGACCGCCGGCGCTGCCGAGTTGGCCGTAGGCCGCCCGGAGCGTCTCGCCGAGGTCGATCTCCGTTCCCCGGGCGCGGCCGGAGACGTAGACGGTGTCGTCGATGATACCGAAGACGAGCGTCGTTGAAACGTCCTCGAGATCGAGCAGCAGGTCCGCCGCCTGAGCGAGTGCGTCGCGATCGTTGAGCTCACCCACGCAGGCCGTCAGCGCGTTTCCGTTGCGAAGCCGGCGGTCGATGGCCCGGGCGAGCACGTCCATCGTATCGGCGCTGAGACTCGGGGACTCGACGCGTTCGAGAATGCTCTCGTCGACACGTGGCAGGAGTCGCGCGGCGGCCTCGAAGTCCGCGACGGCGACCTCGCGCGTGAAGTCGTCCGTATCCACACGGAGACCGTAGAGCAACGCCGTGGCGACCTGTTCGGTCAGCTCGATCCCGAGCCGGTCGAAATACTCCGATAGCAGCGTGCTCGTCGCGCCGACGCCGCTGCGCAGGTCGACGAACTCGGCCTCGTCGGGGCCGTGCGTCGGATGGTGGTCGATCACGACGTCGACCGGCGTGTCGTCGGGCAGCTGATCGTTGACGCCGGGGCGGGCGTGATCGACCAGGGCGATTCCGCCGTACTCCTCGAGCTCCGAGGGATCGTCGAGCGTTCGGAGATCGAGATCGAGGAGATTGACCAGCGCCCGGTTCTCCTGGTGAGCGATCGCACCGAAGTAGCAAGCCTCGGCGTCTACGCCCACGCCGGCTGCGATTTCGACGAGTGCGACCGCGCTGGCGATCGCGTCGGGATCGGGGTTGTCGTGTGCGAGAACGGCGACGGGCTCCTCGATGCTCCGGAGTGCACGGCGGAGCCGGAGCGATCGATCGCCCGCGGACGACGCGACGTACTCCAGCACTCGATCCGCGACGACGCCCGCCGGATCGGTGGTTTCGGCGGCCGCAGCGAGCTCACCGTCCTCGCGCTGGACCCCGGGCTGTGAGAGCAATCTCGCGTCGGGGAAGACCTCGCGAGCGGCGACGGAGATGCGCGACGTTTCGTCGGCGCTCCCAGTGGCGACGACGACGCTCTCTGGATCGGCGTCGAGCTCGCGGAGGGTCGCCGGATCCGTCGGATCGGCTTCGACGACCGGGACGTCGCGCTCGGCGAGCCACTCTGCCTCGTCGGCGTCCTCGACCACGACGTGGAGGTCGCCAGCGGCTGCGAGACGCGCCAACAGCACCCGGTACTCCGGCCCACACCCGAGCACCACCCGGGTCGGCATATCATGGGCTACTCGCCCACCGCGGGAAAAAGGTACGCTCTCCGCGGCGGACTACGGTCGACGGTCACCCGCGAAACGTCCGCCGATCAGTGCTCAGACGTCGCCACGGAGGCACTCGAAGAGACGTTGGCTGAACTCGGGGACGTCCATCCCGTCGGATGGGCCGATCCCTTCCATGTGATCGATCGAGAGCTGGCCGCCGCCCATCCGCGCGTGGCCGCCGGCGCTGGCCATCGGGACGTCCTCGACGGCAGCTTCGAGCGCCTCACCCATGTGGACGCGATCGTCGCGGGAGCGCCCGGAGACGTGGAGCACGCCCTCGCGCTCGCCCATCACGACGACGGCGCCGACGCCCTCGAGGCGAACCAGCTCGTCAGCGGACTGTGGAATAGTGTCGGCGTCGGTGATCTCGCCGACGTGGCTCACGGCGAAGGAGCCGTCGACGGTCCGGTTCTGGATCGCGCGGGCTTTCACCTCGAGCGTCTCGGCGGTGACTTGGGGGTTGGCGATCCGTTCGAGCCGATCGCTGTCGATGGCGGGGTAGAGATACGAACACGCGTCGAAGTCGGCCTGCGTACAGCCCTCGGTGAGCCGGTTCGTGTCGGACTGGAGCCCGAACACGAGCCCGGTCGCCAGCGGGGAGTCGAGCGCGAGGTCCCCGCCCTCCGGCGCCGGATCCTCCGGCCCGTACCGATCCGCGCCGAGTTGCTCGAAGTAGTCGGCGACGATGCTCGCACAGGAGCCGCGATCGGGCCTGACGTCGGTGAATCGCGTTCCGACCCCGTTGCCAGGGTGGTGATCCACGACGGCGATCGGTTCGATGCCTTCGGCGCCGGGGAACCCACGGGGAACGTTGTGATCGACGAGCACGACGTCGTCGCAGGCGACGTCGGCCTTCCCCTCGATCTGCTCGGCGTCGAACTCGAGGACGGTTCGGAACGCGCGGTTCTCCTGATGGCGGATCTGGCCGGCGTACTGTATCGTCGGATCGACGCCAGCAGCCTCGGCGATCTGCGCGGCACCCATCGCACACGCCATCGCGTCGGGATCGGGGTTCGGGTGAGTCAAGATTGCGACCTCGTCCCTTCCCCCGAGCACCTTCTGGAAGCGTTCGCCCGGCGTCCGGCGAAGTCGGAGGAACGTCCACGCCGTCCCACCGATCACGAGGAGAAGCCCGACGATCATCGCGGCGAGGAGGAGCGGGTCGGTGCCGGTCAGCGCCTCGGCCTGCCCGACGCCGACCGCGGGGACGCCCTGCATATACGCCCCCGAGAGAGCCGACCAACTAAACCGTTACCCCGTCTCGAATCCACAGATCGTTGCGCTGTGGAGAGCCCACACACCAGTGTCCGCCCAGCCTACTTGCTGTAGGCTTCGATCGCGTCCCGATACCCCTCACGAAACGACGGAAACGAAAACTCGTATGCCAGCTCCCGGAGCAGGTCGTTCGAACAGCGTTTGCTCGTCCGAAGGCGGCGTTCGGCCGGCTCCGAGAGGTCGCCGGCCGCCAGACGCTCCTCGATCGTTCGCTTCTCCGGCGCTGGCTCGCCACACTGCTCGGCCAGCCAGTCCGCGAACGTCCACTTCGAGACCGGCTCGTCGTCGACGGCCAGCAGCGTGTCGATCGAACGGTCTGCGAGCGTCCCGTCGGCAGCCCCATCGAGCGCGAACCGAACCACGCCCGCCGCGTCGTCGCGATGGATCATGTTCAGATACCCCTCCGTGACGGGTCCCTCGACGTAGCGCTCCAGCCGGTAGCGATCGGGGCCGTAGAGTCCGGCGAACCGGACGACGGTTCCGTCGATGCCGTGCTCGTCAGCGACGTCGGTCGCCACTCGCTCTGCGTCGGCCAGCACCGCGGTCTTCTCCGTCGTCGGATCGATCGGCGTGGTCTCGTCGACCCAGTCGCCGTCGTGATCGCCGTAGACCCCTGTGCTGGAGGTGTAGACAAGCTGATCGGGCGAGTCCTCCCGCCCGCCGAACTGCTCGATCGCCGTCTCGAGCCCGTCGACGTAGACGTCGCGGGCCGCCTCCGCTCCGCGACCACCGGAGCTGGCCGCGAAGACCAGCGCGTCGGCGTCCGGCACCGCGTCGAGCGATTCGGGATCGGTTACGTCGGCCTGCACCGCCTCGAAGCCGGCCTCCTCGATGGCCGCTGCCCCGTCAGCGGACCGGCGAACGCCGACGGCCTCGTGCCCGTTCGCCGTCAGCTGGCGTCCGAGTTCGAGTCCGACGTAGCCACAGCCCAGAATAGCGACCTGCATGGAGACGTATTGCGCGTCCGTGAGGAAAACCGCGACGGTCGATCGACTCGCGTGGCCGTCGCCGGCCACCGTTCACCATGCCACCCTACCGCCGGCTCGCGATGAAATGCTCCAGCCTGGCAAACTCGGCCAACGAGACCGGTGCGCGACGTTCGAGTCGCTGCTGGATTCCCTTGCCAGATCGCTCGCCCTCGTACTCCGCGGCGATCGTGTCGACGTCGAGGACCGCCATCGACATCCCCAGCAGCAGGTGGTCGCAGGCCTCCGCGTGAATCGTCGCGGCGTCGAGCTCAGAGTCGAGCGCCTGGATCGCGGCGGCATCCTCGAGAAACAGCTCCGGCGCCTCGCCGGCGGCGATGGACCGGAGCGTCGCCGTCTCGATCCCGGTCTCGGCTGCGACCGGTTCGACGCCGTGCTCGTCGACGATCCGGGCAAGCTCCGTACGATACTCGTCGGCGAGCGCCTCGGGCGTCGGCGCGTCGACCGACGTCCGCTCCTCGTGTAACATTGTGCGGAGTTCGTCGAGTGCGGGCAAGTGCCTTTCCCAGTCGGTCCGGCCGCGAGGCACCAATCTGTGGGCCCCAAGAGGATGGTAGTCGACGCGGTCGGGAGAGCGTCTCGCTAGTCCCAGCCGTCGGAGGTTTGTGTGAACCCGGACCCTCCGTTGCCGACACCACCGCCGCTGGGTGGGACGACGACGGCGACGGTCGTCGAGGCCTCGAAAGAGATCCGGCTCGCGGTCCCGAGACGCTCCGGCGAGCCGTCCCCCGTCACGTCGATGGCGACGTGCTGCCCGTCGCGAACGTAGCTGACGTGGCCACCGCCGCTGGGACCGCCCTGTGCCGCACGGACCGAGAATCCGGCGTAGGTGCCGGCGACCTCGACGCGCCAGACGTTCCCGGTCGCGGCCCACCAGCCGGGGAAGGGGACGAGCGGGAACCCACGCGTTCCGATGACGGGTGCGCGATCGAACTTGTTTGCGAGCCGTTGCTCGACGGAGTCCGCGACGGATCCTGCCTTCGCGGCAATGGCGTCCTCAGCGATCGATCGGGCACGATCCGTGGCGGCCTCGACGACGGAGAGTTTCACCTGCGCGGCGTCGTCGCCGAGGCGCGAGTCGACGCACTGGCGAACCATCGTCGCGGCGCGGTCGGCCGTGGTGTCGTCGACGTCCTCGTGGGCAGCGGCCAGTTCGCCGATGGCTGTCGCCGCGGAGCCGTCGTCGTATGCCAGGGCGCGCTCGGCCGGGCCGCCGAACTGGACCGTCGCGGCGTCGACGACCGCCGCCGCGTCGTCTTTCGACAGAGAGGTTTCCTCCGTCAGCGCGTCGACCGCTGCCTCGTCGACGGCCTCGACGCCTGCACGAACCTCCTCGCGTAGTTTCTCACGGTGGGCGAGCAGGCCACCGTCCCCAGCAGCGTCGGTGGGGATCGCGTTCGCGCCCTTCAGTGAGCGAGCCGCCATCGGGAGTGGTACTTTCTTCGTCGGAGAGTCGAAGAGGTTGACCACGATGCCCGCGAACTTCGAGGCCATGTCCTCCGTCGGGAGCGAGGCGATGGTCGTCGTATTTGCGGCCAGCGGATAGTAGGAGCCGTTCGCGTCGGTCGGTGGCGGGACCGTCGTCTGGTTCACCTCGTCGAGGTCGAGGTAGCCGGGGTCGGCGTCGACCGTGATATCGAGATCGGGTGCAGGCTCCTCGGTCGCCAGCGTCGCGGGCTCTGGGCGCGCGTAGTCCAGGCCGGTTTCGAGCAGCTTATTCAGGCCGATGCTCGGGAGCGTGGAGATCTCACTCACCTTGTCCGATATCGCGTCCTGCGTCCCGGCCATCCCCGCCGAGCGGGCTTCGAGACGCGTGAGGACGCGATCGAAGTAGACCCCGCGAGCGGCGACGGTCGCTCGCTGACCGAGCCCGTCGTACTCGGCGGGGACGTCGCGGTACTGATCTGCCGACGCTTCGAGTTGTCCCCGGAGTTCTGCGCTGGGATCGGCGTCAGTGGCCAGCATGGCGAGCTCCGTCTCCGTCGAGATTCCGCGGAGATCGTCGCGGAGCGAGCCGAGCGCCTCGTATGTGTCGTCGGACTGGTCGCTCACTGCCTCGGGCGAGACGACGCTCGACCGGCCGATCGACTCGTTGGTGGCCACGGCGCGGGCGACCGCGTCGATGCCACCGACGTCGTCGATCAGCGTCTCCTCGGCTCTTTCGGCGAGCGATGCGTACTGTTCGCCCTCTGGGCCAGGCGCGAGTGCGGACGGGATCCACTCGCGGTCGAGCGGCCGGTGTTCGAGGGCGATTCCCACGTCGACGTCACGGCGGTAGCGAACCTCGCCGTAGCGGACGCTGTCGTTGCCCTGGTGCTGGTACTCTGCGAGCACCGTCTCTTCGAGCACGACGGTTCGCCGCTCCGTCACCGAGCGCGACCAGCCGTTGGTCTCGGCTGGCAGCGATCCGCCTCCCGACTCGACGGCGACGGCTTCGACGGTGCTCGTCCCGACCGTCCCGACGCGCGTCCAGTTCCCCGCCGTGGAGATTTCCTGGTCGTAGCGGTCGCGAGCGCCGTAGGAGTCGGTGGTCTCGAGCGAGGCCTCGATGGAGCTCGCAGTTCGAACGATCGCCTCGATCGGATACTCCGCCGGGCTATCGGCATCATCGGGAACGAGGCCGTCTTCGGGATCGGCGGCGTCGTCGATGACGTCCGCGAGCGCGCTGTCGGCGGTGCCGTTGACGCCGACGACGGTCGTTCTCGTCGGCGGCGAGGCGACCTCGCCGAACGTCGGATCGTCGTCGTTCGGTTCGGGGAGGGCCGCGTCGACGAATCCGCCAGCCTTGAGACCGATCGTCTCGTTCGCGACGACCCTGGTGGTCGCGGCGGCGAGCCCCTGCTCGGCCTGCTGATTCGAGTTCCCGAAGGTCGACCGCTGGGCGTCGAGCACCGCGAGGTTCGTCACGAGTTCGACGTGGCGGTTCGCGATCACGTCGTCGATCGGAAGACCGGCGTACTGGCCGTAGCCCCGGGTCCATCCCAGTCCGTAGAGCCCGCCGGTGAGCCCCCGGCTCAGACTCCCCGCCTCGAGCGTCTCGCCGTCGAGTCGCTCCTGAAACGTCGTCGTCCGATCGTGGAGCGTCAGGGTCGGCGTCGTGACGTTCGCCGAGATCGTCATGTACCGGGTGTCGACGACCGTCCCATCACGGGTAACTTCGATCGGTACGTCGGTCACCTCGACGGCGACCATCCCCCGACTGGTCGCCTCGACGGACACCGTCTCCATCGCCGCCTCGGCGCTTTCCGCGTCGGTGATAGCGGCCAGATCGACGCTCGCACGGGCGTCGCCCACCCGCTGGCCGTCGCCCCGTAGCGCCTCGCGGAACTGGAGTGCGACGAGCAACTCGAGGTAGGATCGGTAGGGGCGGTCCTCGTCGAGTAGCTCCCCGAACTCCGTATCTGCGGGCGCCACGACAGGGTTCGCAGCAGCCGTGGCGCCGGCCTCTCGCATCGCATCGCGAAGCGCGGTCTCGGCGACCGACTCTGCACGATCGCCGGCGAGCGCCGCGTCGCGGTCGATTCGCCCGCCATCGAAGGAAACCGTCGCGATCGCGACCGATCCGAGCAACAGGAGGACGCCGATCAGCGCGAACGGAACGCGACCGCGCTCGTCGTCTGCCAGCCTCACGAGGACCACGTCCTGATGGACACCGTGACGGTGGTCGGTGACGATGCGCCCGCAGCCTGCGCTGTTTTATCATACCCCTCACAGGCGACCGGCTCCAGCCGATCGGTCAGCGTCTGTGCGAGCAGCGAGTTTCTCGTTCGCGCGCCGGCGTCGTCTGGGACGACGTCGCTGTTCAGGTCGACGGCCGAGGAAGCCGTGGCGTACCGCTGCTTCGTCGCGGTGGTCACGGCACCGCCGGCGATGAGCGCGGTGTGCGTCCGTTCCGGAGGGAACACCGCCCCAACGGTGCGGACGGCGATCGAGCGGGCGAGATCGTCACAGCCGCCCTCCGCAGCGATGGTTGCCAGCGTTCCGCGTGGTTCGCCGGTGATCGACGCCGCATCCGCGTCTGCACCATCTCCAGCGTCGTCATCGTCTGCCTCGTCGTTCGTCGCGTCCGCGACGGGGAGCGTCCAGTTCGGCGTCGCTGGTGCGGTTCCTGTGGCGGCGTCGACCGGCACGGCGACGGTCGCAGCGTGAACGTCGACGTCGTCGGGCGGCGATGGGCCGACGACGAGCCCGGCCTGCAGCCCGGAGCCCTGAAGCGGTCGCCAGCGCGTCCGCACCTGGATCTCCACGTCGCCGTCGAAACGCGCGATCGCTCGACGGGTCGCGTTCCGTACGGCAGTCTCGTGAGTGGGTGCCCGCGAAAACGGCTCGTCGTCGAAGCGAGCGTTCGCGACTGTCGTCTCCGCGAGGAGTTCCGCGATCGTGCCGCGGTCCGTGCGGATCGCACCGGCGTCGGCCGCGTCGCCGTCGGGAGCTGGCGTGTACTCGATCGTCGCCGTCGATGTCGCGAGCGTCGTCGTCGCTTCGGCGGCGACGTCCGGATCGCTCTCGGGACCGTCGCCGGACTGGGGAACGGTGTAGAGTAGTCCGATCGCGGCGCTGACCAGCAGGAGGAAGACAGCCGCGTCGAGGACGGTGCTGACCGCGCGATCCGGAGCGCCAGCGGGAAGTGGAGAGCGAGTCACGACTCCCACACCCACACGGTGAGATTGCCAGCGACCTGCACACTCGGTGCGATCTGGACGGTCACGGGCCTGCTGGTGACGGCAGCGTCCGGCGGCGGCGTGGAGCCGTGAGAGTCGGTCGTATTCCGATAAGAGAGTTCGAGTCGGGCGGCTTCGCCCGGCCGCGTGAACTGCTCGGGATCCAGCGAGGCGGACGCGTCGAGGACACCGTCGGCGGCGATCTCTGCGGTGATCTGCGCCATCGTTGCCTCCGCGTCGGTGGACTCGGCGGTCGGCGAGCGATCCGCCGCGACGCCAGCATAGAGCGTGATTCCCACGCCGATCGCGAGCACGGCGACCACTGCCGCGATCGGCTCGGTCTGTCCGCGCCGATCCCGCCACCACGCGGCCACCTCAGGCGGTAACGAGCGTGACATCCGTTCCTCCGCAGCTGAGTTTCCGGACGATCAGCCGATCGCCAGCCGGTTCGATGCGTCGCCGTTCGTCTCGAGCCGTCTCGATGGCCTCGGCGAACGTCGCCGTGGACTCGAACAGTTCGTTCGGCGACGCGCCGAGAGCCACGCGTCGCAAATCCGTGCCGCGCTGGGCGGGCGTCATGCGACCGTGATCGATCGTGACCGCCTCCCTATCCTCGCCCTCGATCACGAGCCGGTACTCGCTCACGAGAACGCGGTCGGCGTCGATCGGATAGGTCGCACTCGCGGGAGCGCGACTCGCCGCGACTTCCTCGATCGTCTCGGCTGCGGGCGTCGCTCGCGATGGTGGCTCCGGCGTCACGGCGACGGCCACGCCCAGCACCGCAAGCGAGACCATCGAGACGCCGATCCAGACGTACCACGCGTCGATCGGGGGACCAAGCATGCCAGCAGGTCGCCGCCCCATCCCACCTTAAACTGTGGAGCACTCTGCGTGTCGCGAACCGACGACCACCTGCTACTGGTGAATGGACTGGTCGAGCGGACAGCGTAACCGAACGAAGCGGCGAGTCACGACAGCTGCAGTGGCTGTCGACGCCTCAGAACAGCAGTCCTGCACCGAGGAACCCGCCGAGGAAGACGGCAGTCGCACTCGCGGTTGCGATCCCGACGCGGTAGCCCGTCAACGGCCGGTCGAGCCCGTGGTCGATACCTGTCGCGAGCGTGGTCAGGACGACCGCGAGACCGAGCACGTACGCGCCGACTGCCATCCCGAGTCCGGCGGTGGGCATCGTCCCGATCGCCTCCGTCTCGCCACCGAAGTCCGCCATGCCGTCGGCGAGCGCGACGGTGGCCCCAGCGACGAGCGGGCCGAAGATGGCTGCCGTGTTTCGCAGGGTACCGGTCAGCCGTGCCAGCGAGTGGCGAGCCTCGCGCTCGACGGACTGCAGGTCTTCGAGATGGCCCGCCATCGCGACGATGGCCTGTCCGGCTGGCTGGCCCTCCTGGGTCGCGAGCGTCAAAAGCTGCGCCGTCGAGTGGACGCGACGACTCGGGACCGTCGCGAGCGCGCCGTGCTGCCCGCGGAGCGCGTCGTCCGGGCCAACGCCGAGTACGCGACTCCGCCGCGCAGCGTCGGCCAGCACCTCGCCGGTCGCGTCCGGAAGCTCCTCGGCGGCAAGCTCCATCGCACGCTCGACGGCGTACCCGTCGTCGACCCGTCGGCCGAGCAGGTAGAGCGCGTCCGGGAGCCCGTCCTCGATCTCCTTGATCCGGTCGCGAACGACGACGATCGGCCGGTAGTGAACCACGAGCCCCACGCCGCCACCGAGCCCGATCAGTGCGATCGGGACTGCCCACCGACCGATCAGAACGTCTGCGGCTAGCGCACTCGAAGCGCCGCTACCAACTCCGGCCAGCGGTGCGGCCCACCATCGATTCGACACGTCGGGGTGTGATCGGTCGAGATCGGGCGCCGGAAACGCGACCGGCCGACGAACGAGCAGCCAGCCCGCCGCGCCGAGCAAGATTGCCGGCAACGCCAGGTCGTAGATGACGATCACGACCGGGAGCGTAATGGGAACGCCGGCGGCCCGTGCGCCGGGAAGCACCGCGACGAGCGCGAGCGGCAGCAGGACGCCGAACGCGTAAAGCCCGGTAATCGGACCACCCATGTTCGTGACGAAGGATTGGAGCCGTGTGTGGGTCCCCTCGAGGACGGCCTCGAGCGACCGCTCGAGTGCGCGCTCGCGACGCGCCGCACTCGCAGAGCCGGCGGCGGCGAGCAGGTGGCTCGCGCGAGCGAGCGCGGGGAACCACTCGCGCCACTCCGCTGCAAACCCGTCGAGCCCCGTTCCGGCAGCCCCCGCACTGGCCCGGACGTGGCTCCGGAGGCTGGCCGCGAGCGGACCGTCTCCCGAGTCCGCCGCGAAGGCGACCGCGGCCTCCGTCGCCGGATCGACGCGCATCCGGAGGATCGCGCGGCCGACCAGATCCGGTGCCGCGCCGAGCGCCCGGGAGCGGCCGAGCGCCGCGACCGCGATCGGCCCGCGGTGGACGGCGTGGACCACACCGAGTGCGAGTCCGATCGAGAGGGCGAGGGCGAGCGGACGGTAGGTCGCGGGGGCGAACAGGGCGAGTGGCAGGCAGGCGAGCCCCACGACGCCGCCCGCACCGTAGCCAGCGCGAACGAGTGTCGCCGGCGAAACGTCGGTCTGGAGGAAGGCGAGCGCACGCGAAAGTTCGTCGCTCGCCTCGACCTCGGCCGGATAGAGCCGTGCGAGGCCGGTGATCGTCCGCGTCAGCACGGTCGATCACCGCGCCGAGCGTAGGCGGTCGTGACGGCCTCGGGCGCCGTCGTTCCGCGATTCGCGAGCGATCCGAGAAACGCGCCGCGATCGTCGATCCGATCGCGGAGCGTGGCGTAGGACTCACCGGGGCGAGTGAGTTCCTGGAGCAATCGGCTGTTGCCGCGCTCGATCCGACCAGTCGGTGCGAGACGAGCCTCGGTAGCCGAGGCCTCTTGGTCCGCTCTGCGTGAGGGCTCTGCTTCACCTCCAACCTCCTGGGCACGTCCGCCATCGAGCGCGAACAGCGACTCGAACCGGACGCCGTCGTCGGACGCGATCACCTCCTCGATTCCCGCAACGCGACGGGCCTGCTCGCCGTCGGCCGTGCGATACTGCTCGCACGTGACCACGAAATCCGTCGCGCCGAAGGAGGCCTCTGGGACGCCGATGTCGCCGACGACGCGTTCACGGACGTCCTCGCCGCCGTCGCCGTGGATGGTCCCGAGGACGGTTTCTCCGCTGGCTCCGACGCGCATCGCCTCGTAAAGCACTGCGGCCTCCTCGCCGCGGACCTCCCCGAGGACGATCGCGCTCTCGCCGAGCCGGAGCGCGGTTCGTAGCGCTTCGGTCGGCGTCACGCCGGGGCCCTCCTCGAGGGTCGTGTGCAAGGGCTGGACGTCTCGGCCCCGATCCTGATAGGTTGCGACCGGGAGCTCCGGCGTGTCCTCGATGACGATCGATCTGGTCGTCGCGGGCAGCTCCCAGAGCGCGGCGCCGAGTGCAGTCGTCTTACCCGCGCCACGCGTTCCAGCGAAGAGGCCGGCGGCGCTCCGGCGGACGGCAACGGAGAGCAACCCGGCTGCAGCGGGCGGAAGCGTCCCGTTATCGACGAGTGCAGGTAGCGTGAACGCGGATTCACCGCCGGATCGGAAGGCGAAGGCGTGTCCCTCCGTCGCGGGGTCGAGCACGCCCGCGACCCGGACCGTCTGGTCGGCGATCGTCGCCGTCGCGTCGAGCGTCGGGCTCGCACGCGAGAAGGATCGGCCACTCCGTCGACGGAGCGTCGACGCGATCGCACCGACCCCGTCCTCGCCGAGCCGGACGTTCGTCCGGCACTGCTCGCCGTCGACGACGACCCACAGCGGCGTCCCCGCTGCCGGACCGCTGGCGTACACGTCCGAGACGGCAGGATCGGCGAAACAGTCCTCGAGAACCCCGAATCCCCGAGTGTGCTTCCGGAGGACTGCTGCGAGCGTGCGAACGTCGGCGTCGTCGATGGCGTGGGGCTGATCAGCACCCAACTCGGCCGAACGACCCACCGTACCAGCAGTCGTAGCGGCGTGATCATCGTCGGTCGCACTGGGGTCCGTAGCCTCGACCGCACCGCCTGACGAATCGGTAGACTCGCGGTCGTCGAGGACGGCTCGAACGGCGGTCACTGGTGCGGGCTCGTCGCGTCGCTCTGCGAGTTCGTCGTAGGCGTCGGCGAGGACGGCGTGCGCGGCGGGACCGAGCTCGGTCTCGACGGGATCGAGGTGGTAGCGTGCGGCGCCCGCGCCCGGCGCGTCGTAAATTCGCGCAGTGGCACCCGTCGGAAGCTCTCTGGCGGTCCGGAGGCGAGCGTCGGATGGGAGTGCAGTCTCGAGCCGTGCGTCGGCGACGGTCGGGGCGATTGCAGGCTGGAACGGCTCCGCACCATCCGTCGACGCTGCATCGAGCAACCCGACGTCGGCTGCGATCGTCGAGATCGGCGCCGCGCGGGCACCGGCGTCGGCCGCCGCGGCGAGTGGCTCCGTTCGCGCACGATCAGCGAGCGTGGGATCGGCATCGCGGGCGAGCGCGGCGAACCGCCCGGCTGCGTCGAGCAACGCGACGGCCTCGCGATCGTAGTAGCGATCGACGCCGGCGGACCGGACGCGGATCCGCTCGACGTCGCGGGTACAGAGCTCGTCAGCGACGGTAGCGCGACACGCCGGCGCACTGCCGAGGCGGCCGTCACAGTCCGTCGCGTCGACGGCGAGCGTGCTCCCGGCCGTCTCGATGAGGCACCCACACGCGGGGTCGTCAGTGCCGAGGACGCGTTCGAGTAGTGCGTGCATGACGGGCGGTCGCCGCGTTATTGGACTTGAACCTGCGCACCCGGGCCGCCGAAGGCGCCGTCGTGAACCCGCTCCAGCCTGGTAATGACGACGCGTCGATCACCACCGACCTCGACCAGGGCGAGCACGAGCTCGTGGGTGCCGGGATCGCGGAGGACGAGCGGTTCACCGTCGATCGTGTGGACCGGAACCGTCCCGTGAATCTCTGTCTCGTCCCTGCCCTCGACGCGGAATTCGTAGCCGCGATCCGACCCCGAGATGGCGAGTCGCTCGACGCCTGCCGCCCCGACGTCCGCCGCAGGGATTCGCACCTCGACGGTTCTGCGCGCGCCGACGGTACCGGGGACGGCCTCCTCGGACTCCACGAGGTCGACCGCGGCCGCGTCGATCGACTCGACTCCGGACCGGAGCTGTGCCTCGCTACGGTCGGCAGCCGCGTTCTCGACGGCCGGCATCGCTGCCGCGAGGATGGCGATGGCGAGCAGGACGGTGACGACGACGCGAATCACAGCATCGAACGCAGCCGATCGAGCAGCGTCTCGCTGTTCGCGTCCGTCTGCGGATTGCTCTTCGCCGCCGGGCTGCGATCCGGCCGCGCCGAATCATCGGTCGGCGGCTCCGTCCCCGGATGCGCCTCACGCTCGGCTGGCGCTGTGCCACCGGAACCGCTCCACCCCGAAACGGCAGGGCGATCGCCGCCACCTGCGCGAGATCGGTCACCGCCCCCGGAGGTGAGTCCGACCCCGGCTGCGTCGGAACGGCCCTGTTCGGGATCCGACCCACCGAGGGGAACCGACCCGTTCGCCGCCCGCTCGACACCGCCGTCAGGTGCGGACCGGCCACGAGAGGTCGGTTCGTGGGAATGATCGGCATGATTCGAGGTCGCTGCTGGCCCGTCGCCGAACCGATCCGGCTCCGTTCCGTGTGCTCCCGTGGACCCGCTCTGCGTCGGGTCGGACTCCTCGCACGTACACCAGTCGTCGTCCCGATGCGGTTCCTCGAACTCGCCCGGTTCCTCGCCAACTGACCCGGGACCGTCGTCGAACTCGAAACGGGTGGGATTCCCCTCACGCGTGGTGGCCCCGGAAGGATCGGTGATCCCCGAACGACCGAGTCCCTCCGAAGGGTCGGTGCCATCCGAATGAGCGCCGTCCCGGGGAGAACCATCCGCGTGGGTGTGACGTCCGCCTGGGCCGCCGACTCGCCCCGGTTCGGAACTACCCGCTTCTGCGATGCGTTCGTCGAGGCGATCGAGATCAGTGTGGAGCGCCTCCACCGCCGCGGACTGCTCGTCGAGGCGATCCTCGAGGTCCGCCGAGTGCTGACGGTCCGCAGCCAGCCGCTCGTCGATCGCGTCGACGCGGGTCTCGACGGCGTCGATGGACTCCTCGAGCCCGTCGGCGGTCGCGAGCGCCGCGTCGGCGCGGCGTTCCAGCTCCTCGTCGACGCGCTCGATCTCGCCGACGTACCCCTCTACTGCCTCGACGGCGGCCTCGAGATCCGCCAGTCGGTCGGCGAACGACTCCACCCGATCGGTGATCTGCTCGTCCGCCGCCGCAGCCGCGTTCCCTTCGGGATAGGCGGCGTCGAGCCGACGTTCCACGGCGTCGAGTCGCTCCGCGAGGTCGTCCTGGGACATGGACAGGCGTCGCCTCGGTATCCGGCATAAACGTGTGGCGCACTGGCGTCTGGCGCGAGGGATGCACTCTGGCCGTCGATCCGCGACCACCCCCGAACTTTTCCCGATTCGAATCGCCAGTGGACGTATGGAGCCCGGAGACGTCGCACGCGTCGAGATCGGGGAGTGTGAGTCGATTCACTACGTCGACACGGGGATGTACGGCGTTGCAGGCTACGGCTCGGTCTACGTCATCGACGGCCCGACGCCCGCCGTCGTTGACACCGGCCTCGGCGCGGACTACGACGCGGTTCGCGGCGCGCTCGACGCCGTCGGCATCGGCCCGGACGACCTCGAGGTGATCGCGCTCACGCACGTCCACCTCGATCACGCCGGCGGCGCCGGCAGGCTCGTTCGCGACTATCCGAACGCGACGGTGTTCGTCCACGAGATCGGCGCGCCACATCTCGTCGATCCCAGTCGGCTCGTCGAGGGTACGAAACGTGCGGTCGGCGACCAGTGGCGCCACTACGCCGAGCCGCTGGCGATTCCGGAGGAGCGAATCACCGAACTGACGGACGGCGATCGAATCGGTCTCGGCGACAGAGCGCTCGTTGCCCACCACGCTCCGGGCCACGCGCCACACCAGGTCGTCTTCCACTCCGCTGCCGACGACGCGGTGTTCACCGCTGACGCCGCGGGGATCTACGTCCCCGAGCGGGACGCCGTGGAGCCGACCTCGCCCCCGCCGAACTTCGATCCCGAACAGGCGCTCGCGGACGTCGAGACGATCCGGGCGCTGGAGCCGTCGGTGCTGTGTTACGCTCACTTCGGCCCGGCGCGAACGGGCGATCGGCTCGAGGAGTACGAGCGGGTGCTCGGCGAGTGGGTCGACGCCGTCGCAGAGGCGCGAGAGGCCGTCGGCGGCCCGGACGGCGACGACGAGGCCGTGATCGAACAGTTCGTCGACGCGGTCGACACTGGCGAGGTCTGGAGTGATGAGAAGGCGGCCGCGGAGACGCGGATGAACGTTCGGGGCGTGTTGCGCGCGCTGGAACGATCGTCGTAAGCGGTCGCAGTGTGGCGCTTGGTGGAGCCGGTCACTCGATCGTCGGCGGCTCGTCTTTGCCGATCCAGAGCTCGTGGCTCTCGATGTCCTCCAGCGTCGCGACCTGGCCACCGATGGTGACCGTTCCGGAGTCGGTCTCGATGGTCAGCCCCGCGACCTCCTCGGTGTGCTCGAAGGTGATCTCGATGACCCGGCCCTTGACGACCCGAGGTTCGCCGGTCAGCACGTCACGGCCGCGGACGGTCGCGTACAGCGGCCCTTCGACGGTCTGGAGGTCCTTCACGCACCGGCGGATCGACGCGTAGATTCGGGGGAACGATCGGTCCGTTCCGGCGCTGACGAGGTCGTCGCTTGTGGTCCAGAGAACGGTGCCGTAGAACCCCGAGAGCAGGAATCCCAGCGCCGAGCGGTTGAAGATCACGCCGTAGCGCTCGCTGTCGTCCCGGATCGCGTCCTGGGTGGCGTAGACGGAGTACTCGCCGTCGGAGACGGCGATCACCGGCGTCGTGATTCCGCGGCGCGTCCTGGCGTTCGTACAGACCGTTTCGTACTCGTAGTCGTCGGGGTCCGGCGCCTCGCTGCCGGGCGTGACGATGAGATCGACGCTGACGCCGTGATCGACGGCGCGGCCCAGCTGCGTCTCGAACCGCTCTAAGAGCGCCGGGGTCAGGGAGAGTGCGAGCTCGTAGTCGGCAGACTCGATGACGTCCTCGACGTAGCGGAGGATCGTCGCCCGCGAGCGGACGAGCGAGACCGCCTCCGTCTCGCGAGTCGGCGCCGTGTAGCGGGCTTCGAGCTCGTCGATCATGCGGTCGAGCGAGCTCTCGAGCTCCTCGAACGCCTCTGCGGGATCGATCGCCACGACCTTCATCGGCCGTGACTCACGTAGCTCGACGAGCCCGCGATCGCTGAGACTCCGGACTGTGTCGTAGACGCGTGGCTGTGGAATGTCCGTGCGCTCGGAGATCTCACTCGCAGTCAGCTCGCCGTGTTCGAGGACGGCGAGATACGCGTCCGTGCCGTACTCTCCGAGGTTGAACCGCTCACCCACCTGTTCGAGGGTTGCGCGGAGGTCGTCTGAGGCCATTGCGGATATGCGGCGTTCTCACTACCGGTACGTATTTATTGCGGATCGAGTACAACACAGTTCCGTAAGACCGTTAGTTTCTACTCCGGTGGAGATGGCGGCCGCCCCTCTGCCGCACCGAACAGACAGGAACCAGGCCTACATGTACATCCTGTCGTCGGGGAGGTCGCTCTCGGCGGCGTCCTCGAGTCTGGCCGCAAGTTCGCCGTAGTAGTTGCTGACCTCTCCCGCGAACGTCTCGAGTGGCCCGGTGTCGACGTCGAGGTCGTACACGTCGACGAGCCCCTCGAGGAGCCGAAGCGCCGCTTCGGCGTCGGGCGCTTGCGGGTGAACCGGCGTCACGAGTACGCCCACTGCGAGGTCGGTGTCGATGCCGCGCTCCAGCAGCGTTGCGTTGACGCCGTCGAGGAACCCGTTGCCCATCGGCGAAAGGTCGGTGTCTGCGAGTCGGCGCTCCCGGAAGTCCTCCGTAGCGATCCAGAAGGTGCGGTGATCTTCCGGGCCGTGTGGGACGGGAACGCCGGAGACCACGCAGAGTTCGTCGACCGCCGACGTGTCGATCCAGGAGAGGAGCGACTCACCGAAGGACTCTGCCGCCCACGCCGGAACGAACTGCTCGGAGACGAGCGCCGTCAGCGGAACGTCGGCGTCGGCGTGCAGCCGCGTCGGATGGCGCGGCCGTCCCTCCGTGAACGGCGTGATCGACGGCAGACCGCCGGTGCTGACGTGTCCGACCGACTCCATTTCGAACTGATCGACCAGGTAATCGACCGCCGTGAGGCCGGCGAGACCGAACGCCGAGAACCCCGCGACGACCGGCTCTGTGATCGGTTGGTCCTCGTGGACGGAGACGCTCGGATCGCGACCGGTGGGTCTGGCCATGTATGAGAGTCTGGCGGCGAGGCCTTGAACGTCGGGCCCAGTTCACTCCAGTGTCGACGATCGGTCTGCCGACTCACTCAAGCGACGAACGCCGATCGTCGTCCTCCGTCGCCGAAACCATGAGGTGACGGGCGAAAGAAGGCGAGGTATGTCTTCGCCTGCCGACGTGCTCGTTCTCAGCACGGGGACACACGGGGAACCGGTCGCAGAGTACGGGGCAGCGATTCGCGAGCGGCTCCCGAACCACGACGTCGCGGTGGCGAGCACGCCGACGGAAGAGCGGGAGCTGATCGAAGGGGTGCGCTACGTCACCGGCCGATCGATCGACGACGAACTGCTCGAGCGCGCGGACGCGATGGAGCTGTTCGCCTGCGGCTACGCGGGCACGGACCACCTCCCGATGGACGATCTGCGCGCTGCGGGCGTCACGGTGACCAACGCCGCCGGCGTTCACGGCCCGAACATGGCCGAGCAGGTCATCGGCGCGATCCTCGCCGCAGTGCGGCGGTTCGAGACCGGCCAGCGCCGGCAAGAGCGCCACGAGTGGCGCCACTACCAGACCCACGAGCTGCAGGGAGACACCGTGACGATCGTCGGCCTGGGCGCGATCGGCACGGCGATCGCCGACCGGCTCGACGGGTTCGGCGTCGACACGATCGGCGTGCGCTACTCACCGGAGAAGGGTGGTCCGACCGACGAGGTGCTCGGATTCGACAACGAGGCAGCGTTCGAGGACGCGCTCGCTCGAACCGACCAGCTCGTTCTCGCCTGCCCGCTGACCGACGTGACTATGGGGCTGATCGGCAAAGACGAGCTTGGCACGATGCCGCCGTCGGCGTTCGTCGTGAACGTCGCGCGTGGACCGGTGCTCGACACCGACGCGCTGGTCTGGGCACTTCGCTCGAACCGGCTTCGCGGCGCCCATCTGGACGTCACCGACCCCGAACCACTGCCGAACGACAATCCGCTCTGGGACTTCGAGAACGTCCGCATCACACCCCACAACGCGGGCTACACGCCGAACTACTACGACCGACTAGCTGACATCGTGGCGGGTAACGTCCGGCGTGCCGAGGCTGGCGAGGACCTCGTGAACGTCGTCGAGTGAGCGGCCGCTCCATCGATTACTGCGACTCAATCGCCGAACGCGGTGGCCCAGGCAAACCACTGGGCAGAGCCGCGAGCGCTACAGCGATCGTTCAACCGAAGTAGGTCAACAACAGCCCGACCGCGAACAGCCCGACGAGGATCGCAAAAAAGGCCGCGCCCAGCCCGAGCATCGCCGGGTTCGAGAGGTTTTCCGTCGCCGCACGGTCGTACACCGTCTTGCCGACGAACGCCGGGATTCCGACGGCTGCAGCCACCGCCACGACCGCCACCAGGAGGTAGAAGAGGACGAACAGCGCGCTCCAGAGCAGATCGACGAGGGAAACCGCCATGGCTGTCCGCTCGACCGCACCCGTAAAAAACGGTTCGTCACCGGATAGCGCTCGGTACTGTGGAGTTCACAGCCCGCGCTAGAACTGCGAGGAAATCGCCACGACGATCCCCAGCGAGCCGCCGTAGACCAGATGGCCGATACCGCTCTTGGTGCCCCAGTTCGGGAGGTCAGCGGCGGGCAGCGCCATCGCGTCGAGCCAGACCGGCATGATCAGACCCGCTGCCGCCATCCAGAGCGCGACGCCCCACGCCAGCCCGAGCAGTGCGATGGCGAGCGGCCCGAACCCGTACTTCGCGAACGGTCGCCAGTGCAACGCGGCGACGAACACGAGGCCGAACAACACGGCGTGAATCAGGTGGAAGGTCCACCCGGCGGTCACGGAATCCAGCGCGTAGAGCCCGCCGACGACCTCCATGATCCCCATCCGGTAGTGCATCAACAGTCCCATCAGCACGCCCGCGATCAGTCCGCCGACGCCACCCCCGACGAAGAGCCGCTCGTCGAGCCCAGTCCGGCGCTGTACGTGTCGGTCCTCGGTCTCCGTTGCTCCCATGACGAGCGAACGCTACGCCGGCGGGCCCTTAGCCGTATCTCGGCGATGTTTCGACCGCGCACAGCCACGGTAGACTCTTGAAGGCAAAAATGAGGAGCGCCCGCGACGCGGCGGCAGTTGAGTCGATCGCTGGTTGAGCGCTCAAAGACGACGGCGAGCGGAGAGCGGACGAAAAGCGAGCAACAAGCGGACGAACAACGAATCGGCAGCGCGGACGGTGGAGTGCCGAGGATCGACGTTAGAGGTAGCCGCGTTCGAGGAGGAGCTCGCCGTTCAGCACGCTGGCGCCGGCTGCACCGCGAATAGTGTTGTGCGCGAGCGTGTCGAACTGGAGCCCGCGGGGCGTCTCCTGAACCGGACCGACGGAGATCGCCTGGCCGCCGTCGGCGTTGCGATCGAGACGGGGCTGTGGCCGGTTCGGATCGTCGTGGACGTGGATGAGCTGCTCGGGAGCGCTCGGGAGGTCGACGGTCGGCATCTCCGCGAAGGCCCGTTCGGCCGCCGCGGGATCGGCCGTCTCCTCGGTCTCCGCCCAGACGTTCTCGAGGTGACCGTCGAGCGTCGGAACGCGGTTGCACGACGCCGAGACCTCGAAATCGTTCCAGGAGAGCTCCGCGCCGTCGAAGCTACCCAGCAGTTTGCGGCTCTCCGTCTCCATCTTCTCCTCCTCGCCGCCGATGTGGGGCAGGACGTTGTCGATGATCTCCATCGAGGTGACGCCGTCGTAGCCCGCGCCGGAGACCGCCTGGAGCGTCGAGACTGTGACAGCCTCGAGCCCGAACGCGTCGTCCAGCGCCGCCAGCGGCGGGACCATCGTGATCGTCGAGCAGTTCGGGTTCTTGAGCAGCGCGCCGTCCCAGCCGCGCTCCTCGCGCTGGACCTCGAGCAGATCGACGTGGTCGGCGTTGACCTCCGGAATCACGAGGGGCACGTCGTCGTCGAGTCGCCCGTTCGAGGAGTTCGACGAGACGACGTAGCCGGCCTCGGCGAACTCGGGCTCGAGCTGCTCGCCGACGCTAGAGGGCAGCGAGGAGAAGAGGAGGTCGACGTCGTCGGGGACCGCTGCAGGGTCGGTCGCCGAGACCGTGATATCTGCGACGTCAGCCGGGATCGGGCCTGATGCCCGCCACTTCGCCGCGTCGCTGTAGGCCTTGCCCGCGCTCGAGTCGCTCGCGGTGAGCGCGGCGATTTCGAATTCCTCGTGCGGTGCGAGTAGCTGGATGAGGCGCTGTCCGACGGCGCCGGTGGCACCGATAACGCCAACGCGTACTGACATTGGCCGCAGTGGGTGGTGCGCAGTCAAAACGGTTTGGAAGTGATTTGCATGGTCGTCGATGATCGACGGCCGATTTCACCGATTCGCTGCAAGATCCGACTCACGGGATGCTGTTTTAGACTGATTGCACAGCACAGCAGACTGCCACGGAAGCCCCCTCCCGCTCGACGGTCTACGCTCACTGCGCTCCTCGCCTCCCTTCGGTCGGCTGCGGTGGCCGGAGGTTTCCTCCGGCACTTGACGAGCTCCGCTCGTCATCGCTTGCGTCGCCTATACCGACGAGCGGTCGGCCCCTTCCGGAGTCCCGCCCGATGATACGCTCGATTTGAGCGAAGCAACGGTGGTGAGCGGTGGCGCGCGTTTCGGTGAGGCGCAGCCGAACCGTAGCGTGCGAGGGACGACCGAGCGTACGCGAGGGAGGAGGTTGGGGAGGACGAGGTTGCGGTAGCTGTGGGTGGGACTGAGCGAAATCTTCGATTTCGCGAGGTACGGAAGATCTCCGATCTTCCGGCACATCGAAAGGGGCCGGTCACTCGGCTGTCCCCGGGCGACGGTGAGCCGAGTGAAACGAGGCGAACGCCGAAAGGTGAGCGAAGCGAGCCTTTCGGAATAAGCACTGGACTGAGCGAACGGACGTGAGCGAAGGAAGCGCACAGCGAGCCCCGGGAGTCACGCGAGCGAAGCGAGTGTGACCTCGTCGGAGCTTGCTCCGACGGTGCATCGAGAGGCCGGGCTTTCGGAGGTCACAGAACGTAGAATGTCCCAACCGCCACCGTGCACCCCTCAGTAGTCCACTATTGCACGCGCCCGAAAACGCATGCAAAGCTAGCAGCTACGAACGCGAGAACGACGGACCGAAAAACGTCAGATCAGGCGGGCTGGGCGGCCTGCTTCCGCGCGATGTAGCCGGCGATCCGGTTACGAACGCCCTTGGATTCGATGTTGGTCAGCTCGGTCACTGCGTCCTTGTTGTGCTCGAAATCCGTCGAGAGCGCCTCGGGATAGCGCTCCATGAGGATCTCGCCCGTCTTTTTGACGTAGGCGGGTTTGATGGCCATACCGGCGGATACCGGCGTGGGCGTCTAAAAGGGTTCGATTCGTGCGTTCGCTGGGCGCTCGTGGGCATCGAAAGCACGAGGACAGCAGACAGCGGTGGACCGACGGCCGCGATCTATCGGTAGAGCGAGACCCAGAGCATCCCGAACCCGATGATGAAGGGGATGGTCTCTGCGATCGAGAACAGCAGCTCCAGCTGATCGATCTGGCCGCCGAGCGACGTCATCGCGACGCCCATGCTGATGAACGCGAAGCCGATGAACGCGGACTCGAGGCGTTTCCCGCCGTTCTCCTGATAGGCCTGGAAGCTGATGATCGTCAGCCCCATCGCCAGCGCGAACAACGCGAGGCGCAACAACAGGAGGAGGGCCTCGCCGACTTCAGTGTAAACGGACATGTCCGCTCCGACGAAGGGGAGGGCCAAAAACGCTCGCCTGCGCGTCGGCGACGAGAGCAGTGGTGCGGCTGCTGGCCACGGCGGCGTCGGGGCCGAGCAGCTCGCGATCGAGGCGGGTGCGGTCGACCAGCGACGAATGTCGCCCGTCGAAAGTGGTCGATCGCCGCCGGCCGACGGTTACCGCGAGAGCTCGTCCCAGAGACTCGAGAAGCGATCGGGGATATTCTCCTTGCGGTAGATTCGGACGTCGTACTCGTCGTCGCGCAGTCGGATCACCGTGCCGTCGAAGTTCGACTTGAACACGTCGTAGTGGTTGCCGTCGTCGGCGACGGCAGTTTCCGCGACGACGAGGTCGTGCTCTTTGAGCATCTCGATGCGCCGGTAGACGGTCGGCAGGGAGAGGTCGGCGGCCTCCGCGACCTCGCTGGCAGCGCGCGGTTCCTCGCTGATCGCTGCCAGCACGTCCCGTGCGTGGTCGTCTCCGATCGTATCGAGTATATCCTCGATCGGCCGTTCGTCTGCCACGTCATGGGGTTGGTTTCGCCTGGAGCATAACGTTTTCCACGAATCGGCGAAGGGGGCGGAGCCGGCAAATCCGTTTGTCGGCGGGAACAGGTCGGAAGTTGGCTTCAGTTCCTCCGACAAATTTCGACCATGGGGAAGGCAATGCATAACGAGCTGCGAGCACAGTTTCGATTGTTCGATTTGAGCACCCGATCGACGCCAGCCAATCACGCTGCAGTCGGGGTGTTTTCCCGCAATGAAAACGCTCGTGTCGTGTTATAGTGGTAGCCTACTAAGGAGGTAGTATGGCGACGACTGATGACTCGGTAAACGGCATGACCGAATCCTGTGATAGCTGCGGAATCGAAACGCTCCACGAAGTCTCGGTGCAGATCATGACCGAGGCAGAGGATTCCGACAACGCGCACTACTCGCGCGAACCCTACCGGGTTCGGGAGTGCCAGCGCTGTGGGGAGCGCTCCAGTCAGCGGATGAACAACGCGTAAGCGGATCGAACTACGCGTTTTTCGTCGCCTGTGGTGCGGGGCCACCTCCGGGAGAGGGGTGGGCGACGCTGGCGACGATCGCTCCGAGAGTCCCGTCTTCGGGGCGATCTTCCTTTTGTCGACGCGACGATCGAGGAGCGGCGCGCACCACCCGCCGATACAGCGATTCCTGTAGAGATCTGCTCCGCTGGTCGCGTAGATAGCGTCGTATTCCAAATAGAGAATTGGACGAAAACCCCGACTCTATGCCGAGGAACTCCGCCGGACGATCGCTACTCCTCCTCGTCGACCTGCTCTTTGATCGCCTGGACGACCTCGGGATTCCGGAGCGTCGAGGTGTCACCGAGCTCCTCGCCGTCGGCGATCTCCTCGAGGAGCCGGCGCATGATCTTGCCCGACCGGGTCTTCGGGAGTTCGGGAGTGAACACGACGCGCTCGGGGCGGGCGATCGGCCCGATGGCGTCCTCGACGCCCTCCACGATCCGCTCGCGCAGCGCGTCGTCCTCGTCCTGGTCGTCCTCCGTGATGACGAACGCGTAGACGGCCTCGCCCTTCACGTCGTGGCTGCCGCCCACGACAGCGGCTTCCGCGACGCCGGAGACGTCGACGATCGCCGACTCGATCTCCATCGTACCGAGCCGGTGGCCGGAAACGTTGAGCACGTCGTCGACGCGCCCCAGCACGGTGATGTAGCCGTCCTCGTCGATCGAGGCGCCGTCCTCCGGGAAGTAGACCCAGCGATCCTCGCCCTGGTCGGAGTACTCCGTCCAGTACTCCTCGATGAACCGCTCGTCGTTGTTGTACAACGTCCGGAGCATTCCCGGCCACGGGTTGTTCACCGTCAGATAGCCGGCGTCGCCGGGCGAGACCTCCTCGCCGTCGACGTCGACGACGCGGCCGTCGATTCCGGGCAGTGGTGGCCCAGCGGAGCCGGGTTTCATCTCGCCGACGCCAGGTAACGTCGTCACCATCATGCCGCCGGTCTCGGTCTGCCACCAAGTGTCGACGACGGCGCAGTCCTCGTTGCCGATGTGTTTGTAGTACCACTTCCAGGCGCGGGGGTTGATCGGCTCGCCGACGGTTCCCAGCAGGCGCAGCGTCGAGAGGTCGTAGGAATCGGGATAATCCTGACCCCACTTCATGAACGCGCGGATCGCCGTCGGCGCGGTGTAGAAGATGTCCACGCCGTACTTCTCGACGAGCTCCCACATGCGATCCTTCTCGGGATAGTCCGGGGTTCCCTCGTACATCACCGTCGTCGTCCCGAGCGCGAGCGGCCCGTAGACGATGTAGGAGTGACCGGTGATCCAGCCGATGTCGGCGGCACACCAGTAGGTGTCCTCGGGCTTCACGTCGAGCACCGAGTGCGTCGTCCAGGCTGCGTAGGAGAGGTAGCCGCCGGTGGTGTGTTTGACGCCCTTCGGGGTCCCGGTCGTGCCAGAAGTGTACATGAGGAAGAGCATATCCTCGGCGTCGCGGGTGACCGGCTCGACCGTCGCGCCCTCGTGCTCGTCGACGATCTCCTGGTAGTCGTGAGCGTTGTTGCCGAGGAAATGCGTGAGTTCGTCGCCGAGCCGATCGACGACGATGACGCTCTCTACGGTATGGTCGACCTTGTTGAGCCCCTCGTCGGCCTTCTGTTTGTGGTTGAGCGCCTCGCCGCGCCGGTAGTAGCCGTCGCAGGTGACGAGGTGCTCCGAGTCGGCGCTGTTCATGCGCTCGGCGAGCGCCTCCGCGGAGAAGCCTGCGAAGACGACGGAGTGGGGCGCGCCGATGCGGGCACAGGCCAGCATCGCGATCGGAAGCTGTGGCAACATCGGGAGGTAGAGCGTGACGACGTCGTCCTCCTCGACGCCCTGCTCGCGGAGCCCGGCCGCAAACGCCTCGACCTCGCGCTGGAGCTCCTGATAGGTGATCGTCCGCTCCTCGCCGAGTTCGCCCTCCCACTGAATCGCCGCACGGTTCTTCGCGCCGGACTCGACGTGGCGATCGATGCAGTTGTAGGAGGCGTTCAGCTCGCCGCCCGTGAACCACTCGTAGAACGGCTCGTCGGAGTCGTCGAGCACCTGATCGTACTCAGATTCCCAGCTCAGATGGTCGGCGGCGCTCTCCCAGCACTCCGGCCAGTTCTCCTCGAACTCGTCGTAGATCCCGGGGTCGGAGACGTTGGCCTGCTCGACGAACCACTCGGGTGGTTCGAAGGACTCCTGCTCCTCGAGCCGTGCCTCGAGCTCGCCCTCGTCAGCGTCTGACATACAGCGAAATTAATCGTACATCACCGGGTTAAGTGTTCTCATGCCGGATACCGTCTCCCCCACGTCGCCGTGTGAATTCGGGCGCGAGTGAATCTTCGTGGGGCAGTGGGCGAGTGGAGAGGATGCCCGTAGCACGGAGCCACTAAAGTGAGGTCGGTAGGACCGCCAACAGCCCAGGTCACTCTGCAAGGTTCGTCACGGGAATCGCGTCCTCGAGTACGTCCGTCTGAAAATCCGCGTCGTTGACGACGAGATGATCTCCCGTCGATCGTGCGGTCGCAGCGATCATCAGGTCACGCGGTGCCATCGGCTCGCCGTCGGCCAGCAGCGAATCCTGCAACCGAGCCGCCTCGATCGCGATGTCTTCGTTGAACTCCAGAGCACGGACGCCACCGAACTGCTGTCGTGCCGCCATCACATCGGTCGTTCCGCTACCGAGGACGCCTTCGAGCACTTCGAACACGCAGATCGAGGACGTGAGATACGGCGTTCCGTGGGCCTCGATGCACTCGACGGTCCGGTCGACGCCGGCGAGCATGTCGATGATAGCGGAGGAGTCGAGAAACGTCATCGCCCGAAGCTCTCACGTGAACGGTCGACGGCATCCCGTGCCCTCTCCGCTGTTTCGTCGTCCCAGGCACCGATCTCGATCGGCTCCGTTTCGCCCGCGAGCCGACGGAGCAGTTCGTCGAACGTCTCGTCGTCGCGTTTGAGATGGTCGAGCTTCTCCTTCGTCTCCTCGGACACCCGGATGCTCGTGCTCATATGTATGCAGAGCGCATACAGGATGAAAGTCGTTTCGTCGGGGCGGCAGGGTAGCGTTCGAACCCAGGGACAGACCTGCACCTCACGCTGGCCCGACCTCGCCCTGGTACTCGCCGTAGACGTCCTCGAAGATCTGCATGATCTCGCCCATCGTGGCGTACGCCTTCACCGCCTCGACGATCGCCGGAATGGTGTTCTCGTCGGCTTCGGCGGCCGCCCGGACCGACGCGAGCGCGTCCTCCACGGCAGCCTCATCGCGCTCGCCCCGGACGGACTCGATGCGGTCGAGTTGTGTCTCGCGGGCCTGCTCCTCGTCGACGTGGAGCGTGTCGGCGGCGGACTCCTCCTCGATCGCGTACTTGTTCACGCCCACGACGATCTCCTCTTCGTCCTCGACGCGCTCCTGATACTCGAAGGCAGAATCCTGAATCTCGCGCTGGAAGTAGCCGTCCTGGATGCCCGAGAGGACGCCCTCGCGCATCGAGCCGTCGCCACGGTCGCGGATTTCGTCGATGTACCCCATCGCCTCCTGTTCGACCCGATCGGTGAGCGCTTCCACGGCGTAGCTGCCGCCGAGGGGATCGACGGTGTCCGCGACGCCCGACTCCTCCGCGATGATCTGCTGGGTCCGCAGCGCCACCCGCACCGCCTTCTCGCTCGGCAGCGCGAGCGCCTCGTCGAAGCTGTTGGTGTGGAGACTCTGGGTGCCGCCCATCACGCCCGCGAGCGCCTGGATCGTTACCCGGACGACGTTGTTGAGCGGCTGTTGTGCGGTCAGGGACTGGCCGGCGGTCTGCGTGTGGAACTTGAGCCGTCGAGAGTCCGGATCCTCGGCGTCGTACCACTCGGCCATTTTCTCCCCCCAGATTCGCCGGGCTGCGCGGAACTTCGCGACCTCCTCGAGCAGGCTGTTGTGGCAGTTGAAGAAAAAGGAGAGTCTGGGAGCGAACGCGTCCACGTCCAGCCCGCGGTCCAGTGCGTCTTCGACGTAGGCGAACCCGTCCGCGAGCGTGAAGGCCAGCTCCTCGACCGCCGTCGAGCCGGCCTCTCGGATGTGGTAGCCGGAGATCGAGACCGGGTGGAATCGCGGCGTCTCCTCCGTCGCGAACTCCACGACGTCGGTGACGAGTTTCAGAGAGGGCTCCGGGGGAACGACCCACTCCTTCTGCGCGATGAACTCTTTGAACATGTCGTTTTGCAGGGTGCCCCGGATCTCCTCTCGCGGCACGCCCTGCTGGTCGGCGAGTGCGACGTACATCGCGTAGATCACCGGTGCGGAGGGGTTGATCGTGAACGACGTGGAGACCTCCCCGAGGTCGATACCGTCGAACAGCACCTCGACGTCGCGCAGCGAGTCCACGGCGACGCCCTCCTTGCCGACCTCGCCAAGCGCCATCGGATCGTCCGAGTCGATTCCCATCAGCGAGGGCATGTCGAACGCCGTCGAGAGCCCGGTCTGACCCTCGTCGATCAGGTAGTGAAACCGCTCGTTGGTCTCTTCGGCGGTGCCAAAGCCAGCGAACTGACGCATCGTCCACGTGCGCCCGCGGTGCATCGTCGGGTAGGGCCCGCGAGTGTAGGGTTCCTCGCCGGGGAACCCGAGATCCGCCTCGTAGTCGAGGTCGGCGACGTCGGTCGGGTCGTACAGGCGATCGACGCCGAGATTCGACACCGTGGCGAACCGATCTTTGCGCTCGCCGTGTCGCTCGAGTGCGGGGTCGAGCGTGGACGACTCCCACTCCTCCCGGGACTCACGAAGAGACTGCAGTTCCTCATCATCGAACATGGCCGATACGTTCGTCGGCGTCGTCCTAAGCGTTCGGGTGGGCCCGCGAATACTGGACGAATGCGGTGCCGTCGTGAGGATCGAACAGTCCGCAGATCGTACAATGAACGACGGCGCGGTCGCTCGAACGCCGGAGAATCGCCGTCGATCCGTCAGTTGTTTCGCGGCGAGCGCGCCTCGCGAACGTCGCTACCGTCCCGGATCTTGTCCTCACAGTCCGGGCAGACGCGAGGTTCCTCGACGCCGCGTGGCGTGAACACACGCGCGTAGGCCTCGGTGACGAACGATCCGCAATTCTGACATTCCGGCATTCGTATCTCCCAATCTTTGCAATGAAATAACGTACTATAATCGTTCCGGAACAGTAATGTTTTCTGATATTTATTGGCCCGCGAACTGGCCGCTGTCCCGGTAATCGTCGTCGGCAGTGTCCCGGCATCACCTTCTGTCAGGGGCGAATCGGGGCCGGAAACCGCGGGGTAGCGAGTGGGCCGCGTCTCGCAACTGGGCGCTCCGTTCAGTGGCCCGGTTGCCACCCACACACCGAGCAGTCTGTCGCCTCGACGTCGTGAATTCCGCCACACTCCGGACAGCGCTTCTTGTTGTATTCGGACTCCCAGGCGGAGTGATCGTGGCCACGAGCAGTGAGAAACTCGTCGAACATGTCGTCGCCCGCGCTGTCGGGTGCTGACGCCATACATGGTATGGTAAGGCGTGGCAGGACATAAATGCTCGCGTTGAGGCGGCAGTCGTCCGGAGTTGTGTTCGCGACAGCGCTGGCGAGGTACCGAACAGCGAGCGCATCGAACAACCGACCGCACGACGGTGCCGACACACTGAGTACCCGGCTGACTATCCGCAGCTACGCTACGCGAAGCGGTACAGGCGGTTGCCGAAGTGCTGGTATTTGTGCAGACGCAGCGTATACAGGCAGGTGTAGAAAGCGATGAGGCAGCGACGAAGAGTACCGCAGAACAGCGTCGGATCGTCCGGACGTCCCCGCTTCACTCGCCAGCAGCGAGATACCCCTTCCGGCACTCCGGGCAAATGTCGCCTTCGCGGAGGGACCCGTCGTGGCTGGGGTCCCGGTAGCCACACGCGGGGCAGTAGAGTTCGGTGCCGCCCGTTGCCGGAGCGCTGGGGGAACTCGACTCGCGTGCGCGCTCGAACTCCGCGCCGTCGTCGGCCGGCTGGGAGTCCGTTCCCGCGGCCTGCCGGTGGGTCGGCTCGTCGGACTCGCCGAGCAGTTCGGCGTCGTCCGTCGGCTCCTCTGCCGTGGATTCGGCGCCGGCAGCGTCCGAATCGTCGGCCGGCTCCGCGTCGCCCGTCGGTTCGGCGTCGGCGGCGCCGGGATACTCGACGTCCGCCGCTGGCTCGCCGTCGGGCACCGTTGCGTCGTAGCCCTCGTCGGCATCGTCGTCGCTGTCGGGCCAGGGATTTGGCTCCTCGGCATCCGCGGCTGCGGGGTCGGCCTCGGCGCTGGCGTGGTCTTCGTCGGCGTCCGGCCACTCGCCGTACTCCCGTTCCTCGGGTTCGTCGTCATCGGCGTCGTCATCGAGAATGACGCCGTCGTCCGTCTCGGGATCGTGCTCGGGGCCCTCGGGCGAGTCCGCAGCAGATGCGTCGGAAGAGTCGTCCGCAGAGCCGTCGGCCGCGTCGCTTCCCTCCGGTCCGGCGTCGAGATCCGCTTCGTCGACGATTTCGGCGGCGCTCTCCTCGGCGACGGGGTCACCGCTGTCGGTCTCCGTCGGCCGCGGCTCGCTCGTCGGCGCAGCGTCGGCATCGTCGGGGGTCGCGACGGTGGCGGCGCTCCCAGCCGTCGTCACTTCCTTGTTCTCGCTGACGATCGATCGGTCCCCGCATCGCGAGCAGGTCTCGACCTCCCGAATCGTCACGACCGCTTCCTCGCCGCGCTCCTCGCGCTCGCGCTCGATCTCCGCCTCGCCGTACCTGTGCCCGAGCAACGTGCACCTGACGCCCATAGCCGCGGGGTACCCGAGGCTCGTGCATAAGGATACTGCTTGTGGCGGTCGGATCGACCGGTGGCGCGGACCCATCGACGATCGGCACCCCACCACGGCACCCCGCGCCCACCAGTCCGCTCCACACGTTTATGACCGATTCCGCGGCGACCCATCGGCGTGTTCAGACGAGACGTACTCGCGACGCTCCTGTCGATGTTCTCCGTATCCAGCGTCCAGGCCCTGATCGACGAGATCGAGGCCGCGATGGGCGGGCACCATGCCGACGGCGGCGACGCCCCGGATGCGAACGCGGACGACAGTGAGCCCAACGACAACGACGCGGAGGACGACGGAACGGACGCCGAGGAAACAGAGAGCAACGATCCCGGCACGCGCACCGCCGTGGTCGACCGTATCGAGAACGAGACTGCCGTGGTCATCTTCGACGACGGCTCCGGCACCGAAACGGTCCCCGCCGCGGTCCTTCCCGAGGCCGCACGCAAGGAAGGGATGGTACTCGACGTCCCCCAAGGCACCTCGCTCGCGCTAGCGACCGTCGATCGCGCCGAGACGGCGAAACGGCGGCAAGAGGCACAGGACAGGTTCGACGAGCTGTCCGAGCAGCCGCCCGAATCCGACGCAGGCGGCAACGAGACGGCGGCGCCGTAGGGACGGTGGATGGGTGAACGGGTGGAAGGATGGATGGGTGAGGGGAGGGAGGTGGCTGGCTGGCCGCCGTCCCGCGCGGCGACCGACGCTCACTCGACGAAGGCCGACAGCGCCACGTCGCGATCGCGCTGGAGGTGGGACCGGATCCGACCCTCCTCCCACCCCAGCGGCGCGATCAGGCTCTCGCAGGCCCGAACGAGCCGATCGGCGTAGAACGTGGCGTCGTAGCGCCGGCCAGCAGGCCTCGCGTCGTCGGACTCGAATGCCAGGCGCACTCGTTCTGGCCCCGAGCAATCGTCGTCGACCACGACGTACTCGACGGACTGTCCGGGCGAGCGCGGGACACCGACGGCTGCAGCGCGCTCGAGAGCGGCCTTCGCCCGCGTGGACTGCTCGTACGCCTCGGCAGTCTTCGTCACGCGCTGGGTGATCGCCAGGTCGGCGGGATCGACCGCGCCCGCGCGGAGCTCCCGGAGGTGGCGTTCGAGCCGATCGCAGACCGCCTCTGGGGCGCGCTCGCGGTGGACGGTCGCCAGGAGGTCGCGCTGGGCGTCGGCGACGAACTCGCACGTCGACCGCTGGCGCGCCTCGATTCCGCGGAGTTTGTAGCGGTCGTCGAAGTCGACGGCGGCTGCCGGGTCTGCCGCCGTCGAGTCCGGCACATCCACCGTCTCGGTGCCCGCGCCGCCGTCGACACCGGCCGTGCCGCTACCGTCCTCACCCACCGTCTCGTCGGCCCAGCGCCCGAAGTAACGCATGAGCGCCGCCCCGCTGGCGCGCTTGCGCGGACAGAAGGCGACCCAGTCGAAGCAGCCCTCGTACTCGAGACGGATCTCGACCTCGTCGGTGATCTCGTCGGCGACCTCGCGAACCGGTCGCTGTTCGCGATCCGATGCGGCCGTCACCCAGACGCTGTCGACGATGCCGTGGACGATGCGCCAGCCGGCGTCCTCGAGGCGCCGCTTCGCGGTGAGCATGATCTCGCGAGCGACGGCGTTGATCGCCTCGTGGGTCTCGATGCGGCCGAACTTCGCGTGGCGGTAGCCCTGGTAGCCGAAACAGGAGACGAGCACCCACTTGATCGCCTCGACGACGGCCTCGTCGTCGGTGGTGTCCTCGCCCGAACCAGCCCCGCGGAGCCGGGCCTTCGCGTCGCTCCGGTCGTCGAGGAGGGGCCCGAGCACCCGCGCGAGGAAGGCGTCACGGTTCTCACAGAGGCTGTACTCCAGCTCCGGAACCGCCGCGCTGTCACAGCAATCACAGCAGACGGTGTCCGGCGAGACGCCGTAGTTGCGGATGATGTTGGGGTAGAGCGACGCGAAGTCCAGCTCGTGGACGTCCTCGTGAACGGCTGCCTCGGGCTGGAAGGTGAACCCCCCGCGGTCGGCGGTGTGCAGCGTTTCGAGGGACTTCCAGTCCTCAGTCTGGCGTTTCTGCCAGGGAGCGGGCACGCCGTCCTCGCGTTCCTCGTCGGCGACGTGGTGGCCGTCCCACCGGCGCGCAGCGCGAATCTCGATCGCGGTGAGCACCCCGCCGATCGAGTCCGTCGCGAGTTCCTGGAGTGGCTTCCCGGCCCGCTCCACGAAGTAGAGGAGGCCGGCGAGGTTCGAGTGGCCGTACAGGAAGCTGTTCGATCGATCGATCAGCGCGCGGCCCGGAACGTCGTAGCGCGCCGGCGAGTGGCCGACCTGGCCGTAGCTGACGTAGGTGCTTTCGCCAGCGAGCCGGCTGAACCCCGGCCGGCGGCCGAGATCGACGCCGGCCGCGGCGAGCAGCGGGACGATCTCGCCGGAGGAGAGCAGGAGGACGTCGGGATCGCGAGAATCGAGTTCGGTCTCGACGGCGTCGGCGACGGCCGCAGCCGGTGAGGCCGCGTCCGCGCCCGCGGACCCGTCCCCCACCGCCGGATCGCCGTCGATCCGCAGCGGCCCGACGTCGCCGTCGGCGACCGCCGGCTCCGGCAGCGCCAGGTCGAGCACCGCCAGCTCGCGCTCGGGCGTCGGATCGAACCCGCGATCGGCGACGTACCGGAACCCCGGATCGAGATCGACGTCGTAGAGCGAGAACGTACCGGGCAGGAACGCCTCCTGCTCGCGCTGGCGAATCTCGCGGGCGACCTGTCGCACCTCGTCGAGACGGTCGAGGCGGATCGCGAGCATCGGCGAGGGGCCCTCTGCCCGCAGCGAGCGGTGTTTCCGGACGCGTTCGACGGCGACGACTTTCGGATCGTCGGCGAGCGCGTCGGCGAGCCACGCGAGCGGCCGGTCGCGGTCGTCCCGCGCCGCCGCGTAGATCGTCGGCTGGTAGTCGGGATCGGCAGTCGGCGTGGCGCCGCCGTCGGCGTCGAGCGCCCACCGAACCGGCGTGCCGTCCTCCCGGACGTCGATGGTGAAGGCCATTCACTCCGGGCGGTCGCCGGGCGATTCAGCCTCGAGGGCGTCCACGCGCTCCCCGAGCGCATCGAGTGCCTGGCGTTGCTGAGCGATGGTCTCCTCCCGCTCCGCGATCGCGCGCTCCTGAGCGAGCAGGACGCAGAAGACGAAGGCCCGCCAGCGATCGGGGGCGTTCTGCTGGCCGGCGGCGTCGGCGTGGCTCCGCGCGCGGTCGAACAGCCGGTCGAAGGCGGGCTGGTGGTGCCGGCGAAGCGACCGGCGGAACGGCGTCCACTCCCGCTCGATGGCGTCGAACTGGTCGCGGAGGGTGCGGCGCGTCCGACCCATCTCAGACACCCAGCGGCGTCGGTTCCGGCGCGCCCAGCGGCGCCGAACGTGCCGTGGTCGCCTCGCCGAGCAGATCGACCCAGTAGGGGATCGTCGTCTGGTAGCCCCAGTCGTCCAGATAGAGATCGGTCTGGAAGTCGGCCCCCTCGACGCGGAGCCCGGCCCGGGTGCGCTCGGCGGTGAGCGTGTGATCCGCGACGGCCCGGATCTGCTCGCGGTAGGTCGGCGCCGGCGCGGTGATCAGTACCGGCACGTCGAAGCCGTTCGCGACCGCCGCCAGCAGCGAGCAGGTCACGTCGACCATCGCGTCGGCCTCGGAGTCGGGGACGTCGTCCTCGGCGTAGAGCGCGCCGACGTTCGGCGCGACGATCAGCGACGCGCCCGGAGCGACTCGCCCCGGCAGCGCGCGGACGAACTCGTAGTGCTGGTAGCCGGTGAACGCCCGGGCAACGCGGATCGACCGCGTCGCGCTCCCCGGTGCGTGCTCGCGAATCGTCGCTGGCGAGGCGGTGTTGCGCGCGTCGAGCCAGTAGGCAGGACCATCCGTATCGGTAGTGGCGTCAGCGAGATGGCGGCCGACGAGACGGTAGAGCGCCGTCGGCGCGTCGTCCGTTTCGAGAAGCGTCACGCCCGGGTCGAGCGTGGGCAGCTGTCTGTCCATACCCACGGAGAGGGCAGCCGCGAGGGTAATGGAATTCCTGAAGCCCGGTGAAAGTGAAGGTGGGCGACGGAGGATCGGTGGGACTGGGTGCGACGACGGACCGCACAGTTCGTTGCCAACTCGGAAGCCCCCTCCAGTCCCCCTGGGTGGAGTTGAGCGAGCGAAGAACGAGAGGGGATGTCAACCGAGCGTCGCTCCGACGGTCAGCGGCCCGCGGAGTTCCGTGGGTCATCCACGATTCGTCGCTCCTGGGACACCCAATCCGGGCGGTTTGCAGTCGCAAGACAGCCAGTTGCGGAGAGCGCTCCTCCGCTCAAAACACGACGTAGAGGAGCAGATACACGACGACGCCCAGCCCGAAGGAGACGAGCCAGAGCGTGGCCGCGACGCGTCCGATGCGGGCGTGCGGGCTCGCCCGGATCTCCGGGATCGACCGCGTCGCGGCGAGCAGCCCGACGTAGTACAACAACGGCACGCAGACCATCGCGAGCAGGATGTGGATCGCCAGCAGCGGGAGGTAGAGGTACAGGTAGATCGCGTCGGGGCCGGGGAACCCGTGAGGGCCGAGCAGCGCGACGCGGTAACAGTAGAGCGCGAGGAAGGCCCCGAACAGTCCAGCAGCGCTCACCATCAGCTTGCGGTGGCGGTCGACGTCACCGCGCCGGATCGCCCGCCAGCCCAGCGCGATCGCGGCGATCGCGAGGAGGCTGATCCCGGCGTTGAGGTGGGGAATCAGGTCCAGAAATGCGTCCGGCGCGCTGGGGAGGAGCGCGGTCGGGATCCGCTGGCCGGCGGCGGCGAAGACGAGCGCGAGCGAGACCGTACCGAGGACGGCCGTCGCCGCGCGGACGCGATCGCGGAGGAATGCTCGCAGCATGCGAACGGATTTAGCGGCGAGATAGTTGGGCGTGCCGGTCGCGGACACCCGACCCGGCGAACGGTCAACCGATCGCCGAGTTCCGTCGGGCCTTCTCAGAGGTAGGCGGCGTCCCAGCGCGTCGGCGTCCGGGTGTTGCCACACTCGCCGCACTCCACGCGGCCCATCGAGTCCATCGCGGTCGCGAGCGCCTCGCAGTGCCCACATTGGAAGCCGTAGCGCTCGGTGCGATCGGGGTCGCTGAAGACGGTGAAGAAGGGGCCGAGCGAGCCCCGGCTCGTGTCCTCGAGGTCGACGTAGACCTCTCGGCCGTCGTCTTCTAGAACGGTTACGCGCTCGCGGCCATCGTCGTGGTAGACGTGCTCGGTGTAAGGCGTGCCGTCGATGTCGACCTCGCGCTCGCCGACGTGCTCGAACCCCAGTTCCCGATAGAAGGCGTTGCCGTCGGCGTTGTTCGCGAGGACGAGCCCGCGGACGAGATCGGCACCGTGGTCGGCGAGTCGGTCGGTCACGCGCTCGAAGAGCGTGCGACCGGTGCCGTCGCCGCGAAAGTCCGGGTCGACGTGGATCCAGAGTACGTCGCCGGTGCCGGTTTTGGCCACGAACGCAGCGTCAGCGACGCCGACGACCGTCCCGTCGCGCTCGGCGAGGAGCAGCGTGCGGTGGTCGTCCGCGAACTTGGTTTCGAGCGCGTCGTCGCCGAACCACTCGTCGACGGCGGCCTCGATGGTGCCGGGCCCGAGCGAGTAGGAGGACAGCATGGATCGCTGGACGACGTCGCGGATCGCGTCACCCTCCGCCACCGTGGCCTGGCGTACCTGCATGATCGGCTCGTAGGGCGGGCGGCGGCAAAAAGCCGGGTGTCGGTTCGACGTCGTAGACGGCCGTCTACACCTGGAAGGCGCCGGCTACCGGCGAGGGCGAGGGCAGCGAGGAGAGGCAGGCCCGACGGAGCGGAGCGAAACGCCTTCGGACGCTCGCTGTGTTCGTCCGGTCGATGTCTGCCCTCGATCGCATTCGCCGCCCGGAGTACACCGGCGAGAATCGGTGTATGGCGTGTACGTACGTCAATGCGCTCCTGACGGTGTTGTTCACCGCAGCGCTCGTGGCGATCGGGGCACAGCTACTCGGACTCGTCCCCGCGCTCGCGGTGGGCGCAGCGTTCGCCGTGCTGGCCAGCGCGAGCATCTGGCTTCGAGGGTATCTCGTCCCGAAGACGCCGACGCTGACGAAGCGCTACATGCCGGATCGAATGTTGCGCGCGTTCGGCAAGGCGCCACCCGTCGGACCCGGAGGGAGTGCAGCGGCGGAGAACCCCTTCGAGGACAGCGTCGGCGATCCGGATGGAGCCGCAGAGACCGAACAGGAGCGACTACTGCTCGACGCCGGCGCGGTGGAGCCCTGCGAGGACGGCACGGATCTCTGTCTCACCGAAGCGTTCGGCGACGCATGGTCGGCCGCAGTTGCTGACGTCCCGGAGGATCCCGATCCGAGCGTGGCAGCCGTCGAGGTCGGATTCGACGCCGAGGCCATCGGCGTTCGACAGTACGGCGAGGGGACGGTCGTCACCGAGAACTCGCGGCGAATCTTCGAGTGGCCCTCGACCCCGGCGAAGCGCCTGGACGTCGCCGGTGCCCGGATCCTCGCCGACGAGCTGCCGGCGTGGGCGGGGCTGACGCCGCCACAGCGGGCCGCTCTCGTCAACGGACTTCGGGTGTTCGCCGAGGAGTGTCCGGACGGGAGCGAGGCGACGCTGTCGGAGGAGGTCGTCGAGTCGTGTTGCACCAGCCACACCGTCGTGGTGCTGGAGTGTGCGGACTCCGGCGATCGGCTCTTCGAGTGGCGAACGGACTGAGAGTGCGAGTGTGCGAGGGGAGCTGTAGAAAGAAGGACACGAGTGAGAGCAGCAGCGACGGGTGCCGGGTAGAGTCGACGACGAGGGGTGACGAGCGAGAGCAACGACGACGGGTAGCGAAGGAGAGCCGCCGGCTACTCGACGCCCCCGCGCTGGTAGCGCGCCTCCCACCGTGGCCCGGCCCGCCGGCCGAGCACGGTTCCGATCGCACCGAGGGCGAGCGCAGTCACGGCGACCGCGCCGAGCAGCACCGCCCCCGGCGACGGAACGACGAGCCCGACGACCAGCAGCGGTGCGACCGGCACGAGCACCGCTGCGCCGAAGGCCGTGAACAGCAGTGTGTCGAAGAGGAACTCGTTGGGCTGGAGCCCAGCGAGGAAAGCGGTCAGCCCGCCGACGTACTGGTGGACTCCGACGAACAGCAGGACGCCGAACGCGGCGTCGGTGGGCGTCGTGCCGAGCCAGGCGAGCGCGACGAGTAGTGCGGCGACGCCGGTGGGCAGCCCGACGAGCGCCAGCGCGCGGCGCTTGGCTGCGATCACGTCGCCGATCGAGAGCGGGAACCGACGATAGGACGGCGCGTCGGCGGCGGTCGTCAGCCAGTTGTAGCTCGTGAAGGCCGAGAGACCGAGCAGCGGGCCGAAGGTCAGTCCGGCCTGGGGATCGACGCCGGCGATCTGGCTGACGAGCGCGACGACGCCACCGGCGACGGCGAGCAGGACGGTTGCGGAGAACGCGATCGTTCCGAGCCCGCCCGCCGAGCGGGACAGTTCGAGCAGCGAGCGCGCGACGAGTCCGCGCTCGTCGCCGACGCGATCGGCCAGGGCGTCGAGCGCCGGCTCGCGCGTTCGAGCGGGGCGGGGCTCGCTGCGACCGAGTCCGGCGAAACCGACCGTCGCGGTGATCGCGATCCCGACGACCGTCCCGGCGACCGCCAGGAGCGAGGGGTCGGCGTAGAGCCCGTAGGGGGACGCAGCGGCGATCGGGAGGCCCATCCAGATTCCGGCGCCGACCGCAGCGAGCACGCCGGTCGCGAGGAGCTTCCCAGAGACGCCTCGCTGGACGAGCGCGATGATCGCGGTCGTCGTCGCGAGGCCGAGTGCGAACGTCGCAGGCAGCGAGACGACCAGCTTCGGGGCCGCGGCGAGCAGCGCGTCTTCATAGAGCAGTCCCGCGGGAACGAACGCCACCGCGAGCGGCAAGAAGATCAAGAGCGTGTAGTAGACGAGGTCCCGGAGCAGGAACGCCGCGATCATCCGGCTCCGCGAGAGCGGCAGGTGGTGCCACGTCGACATGAGGAGCGAAATCTCGCCGAGCACCCGCTCCAGCGCGTCCTGTGCGACGAGACCCATCGAGCCAGTCTGGAGGCCGAAGGCAAAGACGAGCGCGTGGAGCCCCGCGATCGCGACGGCGACCTCGACGCCGGCCCAGGCGAGCGCGGCGACCGCAGAGGCCGCCAGCGAGGCGACGACGACCGGGAACGCGGCGAATCGCCAGCCGCCGAAGAGACGGGCGTGGAGGCGCCACTCCTCGCGGAGCATCGCCCCGAACAGAGCGCGGTTCGCCGACATATTATCGACCGTCGTCACCGTCGGTCGCGTCGGCGTTCGAGCTACTGGCCTGGGGCGCCGCGGCCGAGACGCCACCCGCGCCGTCGGCAGCGGCATCCGGTTCGGCGTCGGCACCAACGGCCCCGGCATCCACGGCAGCGTGGTCCCCTTCCACGGCTTCGAGGAACTCGTCGAGGAGGGTTCGGTCCGGTGCGAGATCGGTAGGGGTGCGTTCCGCGACCAGCCGGCCGTTGTGGACGATCCCGACGGTCGTGCAGACCTCGGCGGCGACCTCGACGTGGTGAGTCGAGAGCACGACGGCGTTCTCCGCGGCGTAGTCGACGAGCGCCTCCTTCACGCGCTCCTGCACGATGGGGTCGAGGTTCGCGAGCGGCTCGTCGATGAACACCGCGTCGGGCTCGTGGAGGAAGGCGGCGGCTATCATCACCTTCTGCTGGTTCCCCCGCGAGCAGTCGGACGCGATCGTGTCGAGGTGCTCGGTCAGACCGAGCCGGCCCGCCCACTCCTCGACGCGGCGATCGAGCACCGCGTCGTCGATCCCGCGGACGCGCCCGACGAAATCGAAGAACTCCCGCGGCGTGAGAAAGGAGGGCGGAGACTCCTTCTCCGGGAGGACGCCGACGCGCTCGCGGACGCCGATCGGATCCTCGCTGGGATCGACGCCAAGCACGCTCGCGCTCCCGCCGTCGGCCTCGAGCTGGCCAGTCAAGAGCTCGATGGCGGTGGTTTTGCCGGCGCCGTTTGGCCCGAGCAGTCCGTAGAGTTCGCCGGCCTCGACGGTAATCGAGAGGCCGTCGACCGCGGCGAGATCGCCGAAGGACTTCTGCAGGTCCTCTGCCTGGATTGCACTCATGGAGTGTGGTGGGCACTGACAACCGAAGAAACTCCCGGCCGCGGAGATCGGCACGACTCGGTCGAGAGCTCCGCGACCCACACGTCGCCATCTACTCGCCGAGTGCGTACGTCCACTGGGAGTCGGTCACGTAGGCGGTGCCCCCGGTGACAGTCGGTGCGGAGGCGATCCCAAACTCCGTCTGGGAGCGCCACAGTTTCGAACCGTCTCCGGCGTCGAGCGCATAGAGGCGAGCGTCCTCACAGCCGACGTAAACGATGCCGTCGGCGACGGTCGGTGAGGAGTTCACGTAGTCAGGTGCCTCGTAGGACCAGGTCGTGGAGCCGTCGGTAGCGTCGATCGCGAACACGTTGGGCTCGTTCCGGGCGCTGATCGCGATGTACACGGTGCCGTCCGCGACGGCGGGGGCGGCCCCGATACCGACGCCGAACTCGACGTCCCACACTGTCGATCCGTCGGCAGCGTCCAGCGCACGAAGGAACCCGCCGCCCGCGACGTAGACCGTCCCGTCGACCACTGCGGGCGCGTTCTGGAGAATGCCAGTGAACTCGCGCCACCACTCGCGGCTGCCGTCCGCGACCGCGAGGGCGTAGCAGTTCCCCGCCCCCGTCGGAACGTAGACGGTTCCGTCGACGACTGCTGGAGAGGCCTTGACGGCTGACTCCGTCTCGTACTCCCACTCGAGGCTTCCATCCGAACGATTCACGGCGTAGACGCGCCGGGCCATCGAGCCGTACACGATCACGTCCCCGGCTGGCGTCGGGGCGCCGACACCTGCGGTGCCGAGGTCGGTCTCGGGCTCGTGAACCCACAGCTCGCTGCCGTCCTCGGCGTCGAGGGCGTACAGACCGCGGCAGCTGCCGACGTACACCGTGCCGTCCGAGACGACGGGTGTGGTCGTGATATCGCCCGTCTGGTACCCCCAGAGCTTGGACCCGTCTCCCCGGGACCGAGCGTGCACGTTCGCCGCCCCGCCGACGTAGACGGCGTCGCCGACGACAGTCGGGGAGGCCGTCGACGGGCTCCCCTGCTGGAACCGCCACTGCTCTGAGGGTGTCTCGGTCGGCCCCGTCGCGTCTGGGTGGGTTCCCGTCTGTGCCCGGTCGTAGCGATAGAGCGGGACGTCCGGGCCAGACGACCCCGCGACCGGTCCCGAGTCGTCACCGTCGTCGGCGTCGTCGCTGCCATCGCTTCCGTCGGCGCCCTGATCGCCAGTCCCGTCGTCGGATCCACTGCCAGCCGAGTCGTCTCCGTCGCCGGAGCCATCGTTCAGACAGCCAGCGAGGCCGCTCGCCAGGATCCCGGTGGCCGCGAGCAACCGTCGTCGGGTGACGACACCATCGCGTCGTGATCCCCCGCCCTCCGATCGGTCCGCGTCGGTCATGGTTCGATCTCCGATCGTCAGCGGGGGTGCATATACGTGCAGCCTAGGTACTTGGTGACCCGCCGGGCGATCGCGGGTGACAGGGCGGGAATCGTCGATTCGAGGAGTGTATCGCCGAGCGACCCGCTCTTCGGAAAACGGTGTAGTGTGGGAGCGGATTTGAACCGGAGCAAGACGGTCCCGGGCATGCGGCGCGCGAGGCGCGTCGGTCCGAGCCGCGACTACAGGGCTCAAACCGGCCGCCCATACCTGCCGCTCGCGAACGTAGCTCGCGGCAGGAATGCGTGGGACCGGATTTGAACCGGCGGACCCCTACGGGACAGCGCCCTCAACGCTGCGCCGTTGGCCTGGCTTGGCTACCCACGCGCAAGTGAATCGACGCATCCGAACCTTGTCCACCGGTTGGTAAAAGCACTTTCGTTTGGACCCACGCCGGGACCACAGGAGGGAGTGCCATCACTCGCGCGGCTTGACGGCGTACCCTTAAATAGGGCGAGCCGATAGCGGTGGTCATGGCCAAGTACTCGACGGGTAGCTCCGGGGGTTCGGGCGACGGCGACGCCTGCGAACTCTGCGGAGCGGAGACCGACTCGCTCCGGGAAGCGACGGTGGCCGGCGCCCAGCTGCTCGTCTGTCGGGACTGCGCGCCACACGACGACGCGGCGAAGACGCAGTCCAGATCGAGCAACGAACAGGACGACAGCGGCGGCCGCGAGGACAGCGAGTCCGACCGGAAGCGCAAGGCGGCCCAGAACGCCGCGAAAGCGAGCAACGTCTGGGACGGCGACTCGTCCCACTGGGAAGAGGAAGGCACCGCCTACGACGACGACCCGCTTCCCTACCTCGTCACGGGCTACGGCGAGGCGCTGACCGAGGCGCGCCAGGACGCCGGACTCCAGCGTGAGGAGCTCGCCGAGGAGATGGAGTTCGAGGAGTCCGTACTGCTCGCGATCGAGCAGGGGCGGGCGACCCAGGCCGGCGTGCCCGGATCGATCGTGCGCGCGCTGGAAGAGCGACTCGGCGTCGACCTCGTCGAGGAGTAGCTACGAACGGCCGACCGATTTCGATCGCGTCGGTGCTACTGGTGTTCCAAATGGAGGCGTGGATCAACCGCGAAAAGCGGAGCGAATCTGCAGTCGGTGGACCACGGTAGCGACTGGAGGGCCAACGGTCAGCGGGCAGGGGACGGTGGGCGTCAGCGACCCACCGGAGGGATCTCGTTGCTGCAGTTCACTACTAGACCACGGACACCATAGTATTTATCATTCCACTTACCATAGTCTTCTCCAGAGCGGCTGGAACGTTCCAGTCAGCCGGGAGTGGCGGTCGATCGGCCGATGGACGCACCGGAGAGATTGACCCATTTTCTGACGTATCGTACACGAACAACCGTCACCAATCCCCATAGCGGCCATCCACCATAGCTATGTGCAACGGGGCGAAACCGGCGGGCATGACAGGTGCAGTCGCCTTCGTGCTGGGATCGACAGCACGACGCGAAGTGTTGTTGCGACTCGCCGACGGCGACGACAGCGGCCGGGACGTCGTCGTCGCCTGTGACGCGAGCGAGTCCGCCGTCTACGACGCGCTCGGGCGGCTGACGGATCGGGGGTTCGTCGCGGAGACCAACGAGGGCGACTGGGGACTGACGGGTGCCGGGCGGCTCGTGGCCGACACGGTGCAACGGTGTGAGCGCCTCGACGGCGTGATCGGCGGGGACACCGAGTACTGGGCGAACCACGATCCGACCGGACTGCCGGCGTCCTTTCGCCGGTCGATCGACCGGCTCGAGTGCTGTGACGTCGTCCGTTCGCCGGACACCGATCCCTATCGTGCGGCACGCCGCGTCGAGCGAGCGATCGAGGAGGCACGCACCGTCGCCATCGTCGCGCCCGTCTACAGCGATCGCCACGCCGAAGCGCTCCTCGGGAGCGACGCGGAGCGTAGCCGTCTCGTGATGACGCCCCAGATGGCGAGCCGCGTGGTCGAAGACGAGCCCGCGGGCCCGGACGCCGACCTCGGCGACCTCTCGATACGCGTCCAGAGCGCCGGGATCTCGATGACGGTGACCGACGAGCGCCTCCTCTTCTCGCTCCCGACGCCGGCGGGTAGCTTCGACGCGACGTCCGAGGTCGTCGCCGATGGCGACGCCGCCATCGAGTGGGGCCGCAGTCTCTTCGAACAGTACTGGGAGCGCGGCACACCCGTCGGTCAGTGGCTCGCCACCGAGCATCCCCACGCCGCGACGCCGGGCCAGATACAGGACACGGCCGAGATCGACGATGCGGGTCCGAGCAGTTCCGACGATGGGGGCGTCCTCGGACGCACCGGGGACGCGGAGACGAGTGGGCCAGTGGACGACGAGTAGCGACACCACGCACCGGATCGGTGCACGCCCCGCCGGGATCGGCCACGACGATCGCCTCAACGATTATCCCGTCGTCGGCGCAAGGGGCAGTATGCAGCTGACCGAGGAGCAGCGTGCGATGCGTGACGTCGTCCGGGAGTTCGCTGTCGAGGAGCTACGGCCCGCCGACCGCGAGGCCGACGAGACCGAATCGTTCCCGGAGGACGTCTGGGACGACCTCTCAGATCTCGATCTGACCGGGCTCGCCGTCCCCGAGGAGTTCGGCGGCGTCGACGCGGACCGTGTGACCTACGCCGTCTGCAACGAGGCCGTCGCCTACGGCTCGCTCTCGATCGCGACAGCACTCTCCGTCCACGGCCTGGCGTGTAGCTGTATCGACGCGTTCGCCAGCGACGACCAGCGCGAGCGCTGGCTTCCCGAGATGGCGACTGGCCGCCCCGTCGGGGCGTTCGCGCTCTCCGAACCCGGCGCGGGCTCGAACCCCGCCCAGATGAGCACCGTCGCCCGCCGAAATGGCGATACGTACGTGCTCGACGGCGAGAAGCAGTGGATCACCAACGCGACCCGCGCGGGCGTGGCGATCGTCTTCGCGAAGGCCATCCCGGAGGGCGCCCCCGAGGGCGCCGGACCCGACGACGTCGACGGCGAGACCGTCACGCAGTGTCTCGTCCCGACGGACGCGGATGGGTTCGACGTCGGCAAGCCGGAGTCGAAGCTGGGACTCCGGGGGTCCGACACCGCACCGATCACCCTCGACGGCGTCGAGATTCCGGCAGAGAATCGACTCACGGAGGAGGGCCGCGGGCTCGCCGCAGCGTTCGAGATCCTCACCGGTGGCCGGGTCGCCATCGCTGCCCAGGCGGTGGGACTCGCGGACGCAGCGCTCGACGACGCTACCGCGTACGCCCAGGAACGCGAGCAGTTCGACGGCGCGATCGCAGACATCCAGACGATCCGGCACAAGCTCGCAGAGATGCGCACCCAGCTCGAGGCGGCGCGGCTTCTGACGCGAGAGGCCGCCCGGAAGCTCGAAGCCGGGACCGAGGACGCGGCGATGGCTGCGAGCATGGCGAAATACTTCGCCAGCGAGGCGGCGATGACGGTCACGAACGAGGCCGTCCAGATCCACGGCGGCTACGGCTACGTCCAGGAGTTCGACGTCGAACGCTACTACCGCGACGCGAAAGTCACCGAGATCTACGAGGGAACGACCCAGATTCAAAAGGAGATCGTCGCCCGACACGTGCTCGACGAACAGTGAGGTTCCGGCGACGACCGACCCGATCGGCGTCGAAACCGAATCACGACCGCCTGCAACGCGGCGGTGATCGATCGTCGCGATCCTCCCCAGTCGGCGCCGCGGGCACTCCGACGACGGTCTCGTCGGGAGGGACGTCGTCGACGACGACTGCACCCGCTCCGATGGCCGCGCCGTCGCCGACCTCGATCGGGCCGAGGAGGGTCGCACGCGCGCCGAGCGTGACGCCGTCGCCGACGGTCGGATGGCGCCGGACGGCTGAGTGGCGACCCGCCCGATCATCGACGTTCGGCGGGGCACCGTGGCCACCCGATCGTGACCCGAGCGTCACGCCGTGGTAGCAGACGACGTCGTCGCCGATTGTCGCGGTCTCGCCCACGACGACGCCGTGGCCGTGATCGATCACGACGCGCTCGCCGATATCCGCGCCGGGATGGAGTTCGACGCCGGTGAGGAGGCTCGCGAGCGTGCCGAGCACGCGGGCGAGTAGCCGGTGCTGCCGAGCCCACAGCCAGCTCGTGAAGCGATGCGTCCAGCGAGCCCACAGTCCGGGCGAGGTGAAGACGGCTTCAAGCGGCCGCTCCGTGGCGGGATCGCGCTCGACGATCGCCCGGACGTCGGCTCGCAGCCGGTCACGGCGCGCCATCGCTCGAAGGGCTCGCGTCCTGGCTCCGGGAGGGGCCGTCGCGGCTCCGGGACGTGGCCTCGCGGCGTCGGGGGCCGTCGCGGCTCCGGGGCTGGACCGTCGAGGAGCACCGGCAACAACAGGTGACCCCACGCTCGCGGGGTCCCTGACTCGCGGTGCGCCCAGCGGTGACGGTCCGGGGCATGATTCGAGGTAGGCCGAGCCGCCCCTAAAGCGTTACTTCGGGCCTGCAGTCATCGGACCGCAACGAACCACCGCCCGCGATCGACAACGATTAGACGGCACTGGCGAGTACGAGTGCACGTGAGCCACGAGTTCGAGGCCAGAGTGTTCGACCTCGACGGCACGCTGGTCCGCCTCGACGTGGACTGGGACGCCGCCGGGAGCGACGTTCTGGCCGTCTACGAGAACGCCGGCGTCGACGTCGATCCCGACCGCGGCCTCTGGGATCTCGTCGAGACGGCCGGCCGGCACGCCATCCGCGAGGACGTCGAGGCGGTGCTCTCCGAGCGCGAGATCGCAGGCGCCGAGGAGTCCGAGCGGCTGCCCCTCGCCGACGAAGTCGACTCGACGCGGGATCCGATCGGCGTCTGTTCGCTGAACTGCGAGGCCGCCGTCGAGGCGGCGCTCGAGAAACACGGACTCGCACGCTACGTCAACGCGATCGTCGCTCGCGACAGCATTCACGAGCAAAAGCCTGAGCCGGAGCCACTGCTGGAGATTCTCGAACGCATGGGCGCGACCCCCGTGTCGACGGTGTTCATCGGCGATTCCGACAGCGACGAGCAGGCGGCCCACCGCGCCGGCATTCCGTTCCAGTGGGTCGAGGACCGCCTCGACAGTCGCCGGTAGCGGCCCTCTGTCGTCGGATGACCGCGGACGGCCGGATTACTCTGCCTCGATCCGCCGACGCTCCAGGAGAAAGACCGCGATCGCCGTCAGGAACCACACGATCGCACCGATACGGATCGCGAACGCGACGCGCTCGTTCCACGTCGGAAGCGCGAACGGAATCGAGAGCAGCGCCACGAGCGGGGCGCCGACCACGATCGTGTAGACGAACGTGAGCTGCATCACGCGCCCGTAGTCGACCCCCTCCGGATCCGTGGTTTCGACGGGCTCGGGCACGTGGGGTCGTCGTTCGTGCAGGTATAAGGGCGGTGCGTTTCGCGTGCGGACGGCCGCCGCGAGCGCTGGGTGACGTCGCTCGTCGACACCTGGCCCTGGGTCGACGGGCACGGCGACGCCCCCGCTGACGGTGGGTTTTTGCGAGGGGAGCGCGACTCCCGGCACATGAGCGAGTTCGACCTCGATCTGCGGGCCGTCGAGGAACACATCGACGAGGCCGAAGACGGCGAGGACGACAGCGGCGGCGGGCGCATCGTGCTCGACGTGCTCGATGGCACGACCGCAGACGACGAGTGGATCGAGCTGATCCAGACGGGGAACGTCCTCGTGTTGAACGTCGAGGGCGACGTGAACCAGCTCGCGTCCGGGTTCGCCCGTGAGATCCGGGACGCCGGTGGCGACCTCGTCCACTTCCGCGGATTCCTGATCGTCGCGCCCCCAGGGATCGACGTCGATCGCGAGCGGCTGCAGTCCGACTGAGCGCGAGTCGACTGTTGGGAGGCCTGCGCTCCGAGTGCCCATCGAAGTCCGAGTACCCGCTGACTGAGACCCGGCAGCGACGGCATCCTGAAGTATCGAGCCTGCACAGTGACCGGTATGACGGCGACGCCGTATCTCGCGGACCCCTACCGTCGAACGATCGAGGCCACCGTCGAGCGCAGTCTCGACGACCGCGTCGTGCTGGATCGAACCATCTGCTACCCCGAGGGCGGCGGCCAGCCAGCCGACCGCGGAACGCTGACTCTCATGGAGGACGGGGAGGGAGACGGACAAACGGACAGGGAAGGCCGAGGAGCAGGCGACGGCGCGGAATCGGCGGGCTGGCGGATCGTCGACGTCCAGAAGCGGGATACAATCTACCACCACCTCCAACCAGAGGCCACCGACGGCCCCGCTGACGCCAGCGACGAATCGGCATCGACACCGCCCGAGGGCGCGACCGTCGCAATCGAACTCGACTGGGACCGCCGATACGCCCACATGCGCTATCACACTGCCCAGCACCTGCTCTCGCGAGTGCTGATCGACGAGAATGCCACGACGGAAGGGAACCAGCTCTACGCGGACGGCGCGCGCATCGACTGTGCGAAGGATCGGTTCTCGGATGCCGAACTTGCAGAGGTCGAGGATCGGGTGAACGCGCTGATCGAGGACGATCGACCCGTCGAGTGGTACGAACTCGATCGCGCGGTCGCCGAGGAGCGCCTCGATCCCGAACGGACGCGGATCGAGCTCCTCCCGGACTCCATCACGGAGATCCGCATCGTCGAGATCGAGGAGTTCGACCGGACGGCGTGTGCGGGGACGCACGTCGAAGCCACCGGGGAGTGCGGCCGCTTCGAGCTGACGGGCCGTGAGAGCAAAGGTGGCGACGTCGAGCGGCTCCGGTTCGAGCTGTCGTAGCCGCGGCGGCAACGGGAGTACATCCGCCGATCGGTTCGGTTACTGGAAGGGCGTGCGGTCGAGGGCCGATCGCGCGTCGTAGTCGAGGGCGAACTCGACGCGGCGTGCCGGCCCCGCCGAAGACTGCTGATCGTAGACCACGGTGTCGACGGCGACGTCCTCGGGTAGTTCGCGGCTCAAGAGGAACGATCGAGCGGTCTCGCCGGGATCGAGCTCCACGTCGTCTCCGCGCCAGCGATCGGGGAGTCGGCGCTGTTTGGGACGGTAGACCGAGGGAAGGTACCGATCGCCGTGCGATCCCACGAAGCGAACCCGGCGTGCCTGCCAGGTGACGGGCTCGCCGGTCTCGTTGGTGATCCGGAAGGAGGCGCCGACGCGCCGCCCGGGATCGACGACGTGCGTGGGGAGAAGCTCCTCCGTGGCCAGCCGGTCGGTCAGCGCGGTGAGTCGCACGACGAGACCGTCGGCCTCCGCGACGAGTTCGAGCCCGTCGTCCCCGCGGACAGCCTCGCCAGAAACCTCGACGCGCTGGCGCGTCGCGCTGACGGTCTGCCCGCCGTCGGAGAGTGCGTCGGTGATCGAGCCGCCGTCGACGATGCGCTCGTAGGCGTTCTTGATCCGGAGGAACTGCTCGGTGGAGCCACCCTGATCGGGGTGGTGCTCCATCAAGAGCTCCCGGTACGCCGAGCGGACTGTCGCCTCGTCCGCGTCGGGCTGCACGCCGAGCACGCGGTGGGGCTCCGCCATCTACTAACACGTGCTACCACAGCCGCATATAATTTTCCGTTAGAATACAATGTATAATGTCCTCCTAGAAACTTATTCAGCGACTATTTAAGCGGTAGAAACGTTCGATGCCAGAGGTGCTCCAGAGGACGCGGCCGGACCAGAACGACGTCAGCGACCGCTGATCCGGGCGGTGGTTCGAAACGACGGAAGACGTCGAACGGAAGAGGTGGTGACGGAAAGTGAGAGGGAGAGAGAACGCTATCGAGGAGTGACCTTCCAGGTCGTCGAGCGCGCACGGCCCCACTTCTCGATGTCGATGTCCTCTGTCTTCTCGTCCAGTTCGGGGAGGCGTACGCCGACCTCTTTGGAGGAGAGCCCGAGCGCCTCGGCGATGTTGCGCGAGCGGAAGTAACGCTCCCCGCGTGCGGCGCTATCGTGGAGGTACGCGACGATGCGCCGCTCGGCTTCCGTAAACTGTGCCATCGTGGAGTATCTAGCAGCGGGATCGGCTTAACGCTTCCTTCCGCGGTGACTCTCGAACGGCCACAGAGCGGCTCTCGGGCCGTCGGTAGCGGTTCGGTGGCCGAAAGGGAGCTACTCGGCGTAGGCGTGGATCGCGACGACCGCGAGACAGCCCGCGGCGACAGCGCCGGCAAAGCCCGCGGCCGCGAGGTTCGTCGACGCCTCGGCGCCGAGCATCGCTCCGGCGCCCGCCATGGCGATGAGAACGAAGAAGATCCCCAGGCCCACGCTCCGGTCCGTACTCGTCGTCTCCATGGGAACCGCTTCCGGTGGCGCCAACTTAGGTCTTGTCAGTGGGCGATCGTGGCGAGACGTCGACGCCGAGCCACGGTGCTCGACCGTCAGAAGCGCAAAAAGAGTCCGCAGAACGATCCGATCCCGCCCATCGCGGCGTCAGTTCAGGACCGTTTGGGCCGCGGCAGCGACCTGGTCCGGTTCGGCGTCGCGGAGGCGCTCGTCAGAGAGCGTCAGGCGGAGTCGCGGGCGGCCGACCTCGATCGGGACCTTCTCGGTCTCGATGAGTCCGGCGTCCTCGAGCGTCGACTTCGTCCGGGAGAACGTCGCCTTGCTGGCGACGCCGGTGTCCTCGCCCCACCGACTGATGTCGTAGAGCAGCGCCTCGTTCTTCGCGGCGGCGAGGAGACTCACCGTCACCTCGTCGAGATCGTCGTCGTCACCGCGGGCGGTCTCGAGGGAGTCGAGCATCCCCGAGAAGTCCTTCTGGACGCCCGCGCCGAGATCGCCTTCGAGCTCCTCGCGGACCGAGGACATCGGCGGTGTGCGAAGCGAGTACTCGTCGGCCCGCTCCCAGCGGTCCTCGACGGTTGCGCGGGCCGCTTCGACCAGATCGGCCTCGTCGGAGCGGAGTCCGCCGACGCGCGTGCCGGCGTCGACGAGCGACGTCACGCAGCCGTTCGCGATCACGGTCGGTGTCGCGTCGGGATCGGCCGCGACGTGGAGCGTGAGGCGACCCGACGCGACGTGGTCGGCGGCCTCGCTCGCGACGAGGAAATCCTCGAAGACCGTCTTGAACGCGTTCTCGTCGGCGAGGAGCCGTATTTCGGGGGTTTCCTCGCTCGCGGAGAGGGCGTCGACGACCGCACTGACGACGCTCGCTGACGCGTCGGCGACGTAGAGCGGCCCGTCGTCCTCGCCGAAGACGCGTTGCAGTACACCGTCGATCCGGTCGTCGTAGACGTTCCGTACCATCACGTGCCTTTGTTATTTATCCACATATTTAATTTTTGTTGCTAAAGTGCGATTGTTGGATTCAATCCGTCCTGAATTAACCTCTATTCGCACGTACCGAACACGCAACTGCCTCGAACGATCGAATCGGGCCCAGTGAGCTCGCCTTGGAGTTCGGACCGCTGCCAACAACGGCTCCCGGACAGAGATCCGGGCTGGCAATCCCGAGCTGGCGCCACTGCTCCACTTGAATACCGGCGCGGTAGGGGTTAATATTTGTGGCCAGATTATCGTTCGTGAGAGCGCACTGGCGCAGTCGGGCGGCGTGGCGGACCGTATTTGAAGCGGGCGCTGGGGCTGGCGAGTATCAGAGCGGTCGGTTCGTCGCTAGTGGGTCGGCACGGCCAAACAGTCGATCACCGGCGTATCGAGTCAGTCCGCTGCCTGCGCGCTCTCGGTGGCGTACTCCCGCGTCACGTCCACCAGCGCCTGTCGGTACTCGCGCTGGTCCGGATCCGGCGCCAGTTCCCGGAACTGCCGCTTGAACGTGTCCAGCGCGACGGTCGGCGCGTCCTTCGCCGCCGCGTGCGCGAGGTCGTAGAGTCGGTGGTTCGCGTCGACGAGATCGTGGCGCTCGACGATCGCCAGCCCGAACGCTGCGTGGACGGCCGTCAGCTCGGGATCCGCACCGACGTCGTCGGGCCGTGCCCCGTCTCGCGGCGGATTCGGTCGGTCGGCAACGCCTGCGGCAAGCCGGGACTCGAGGAAGGAAACCAGCCGGTCCGGCGGCCCGACGGAGAGGGTCACGTCGTCGGCGTAGATGTCCTTCATGTGGTTGGCGATCTGGTAGCAGTGGGCGACCTTCCGGCGCTCGACGGAGTGGCCCGAGAGCGCGAGGAAGAGCGCCTCGTCCGTCGACTGCGTGTGCGATACGTGCCCCTCCTCGTTGCGCACCATGTGTGCGTACTCGTGGAGAGCGAGCGGCCGCGCCATCGCACTCGTCGCCGCCTGACGCGAGATGTTGAGCACGTGCCGCTCCTCGTCGTGGGCGGTCCACGTGCGCTCGTCGGGACTCTCTCGAACCCTGACCTCGACGGGCAAGTCGAGATCGTGCTCGGTCTCGAGGAGGTCCCGCGCCGAGAGGAACGGACCCGGGGACGCCGGACCGCGAACGCGCACGTCCATCAGACACAGGCACGGGATCGAGCGACTTGACGGTGTTGGCGGTTCCGAACACTGAGAGGATTGCGAACGACGGCGGAGATGGCTGAGAGGAGGTGCCTCATTGCGGGTTGCTGGTAACGGAACTCCTCGCATCTGCAACGACAAACCGTCTGGAAGCCCCCTCCCGCTCGCGCCCGCTCGCTCGTTGCGCGTGGTTCGAAAGACGCTAAGCGTCTTTCGTCATCACGAGAGAGCAAAGCTCTCTCGAACGACTTCGGCTCGCTTCGCTCGCCTGCAGTGCTTACACCGACAGACTTGCTTCGCTCGTCTGTCGAGGTTCGCCTCGCGGTGCTCGGCTCACCGTCACGAGCGAACGCGACCGGTCGGCCCCTTCCAGTCCCACCCGGAGCGGTGTCGCGGTTCTATGCGCCGGTGGATAGGTGCGGATCGCGAAACTCCGGTGGACAGTATCCCGGAGCGTCGCGGAGGGCGGAGAATCGCTGTGGCCGGGCGGCTGCGGCGGTGCACGGCTGCGGTCGCTGCCGTCGATCGCACGCCTTTTGGAGGGAAGCGCCCTACCGATGTCCCATGAGCAACTCGGGAGCGTTCTGCCCGCGGTGTGGTGACGCGGTCGAGCTCCCGCGGGAGCGCCGAATGGAGCGCGGGGAGCCGTCGCTGTGTGACGCCTGTTACTTCGACGACTTCGAGCTGGTCGACGCACCCGAACGAATCCAGGTGCTGTACTGCAGTGACTGCGGCGCCGTCAAGCGCGGCAAACACTGGGAAGACGTCGGTGCGAAGGACTACACCGACATCGCGATCGACGCTGTAACCGAAGAGCTGACCGTCCACGTCGGGGCCGAGTCGATCTCCTGGGCCGTCGAGCCCGAGCAGGTCGACGAGACGACGGTTAGACTCACCTGCCACTTCTCCGGCGTCGTCAGGGACACGCCGATCGAGGCGACCGTCGTCGTGCCGGCGAAGCTCGCCTCTGGGACCTGCGATCGCTGCGGCCTCATCGCCGGAGACTTCTACGCTGCGACGGTCCAGGTCCGGGCGGCGACACGCAACCCCACGGACAGCGAGATCGCGGACGCCCGCGAGATTGCCAACGAGTACGTTGCCGAGAAGGAAGCCGGCGGCGACCGGGACGCCTTCGTCTCCTCCATCGCGGAGGTCGAGGGCGGCCTCGACGTCAAAGTCTCGACCACGCAGCTCGCCCGCGAGATCTCGAACCGGATCGTCGACGCCCACGGCGGCTCCGTCGACTCGTCGGAGCGACTCATCACCGAGGACGGCGACGGCAACCGCGTCTATCGCACCGCCCACGTCGTCCGGCTACCGCCCGTCGCGAAAGGAGATCTGATCGACCCCGGCGACGACGAGGGGCCGGTGCTCGTGACCGCAGCACACCAGACGCTCTCGGGCATCCGGCTGACCTCCGGCGAGGAGTTCGGCGCCGACTTCGAGGATCTCCCCGAGCGCGCGGTCCTGGGTGAGCGACGCGACGCCGAGGAGACGACCCTCGTCGCCGTCGAGGACGAGCACGCGATCCAGGTGCTCGATCCCGAGACGTACGAGGCCACGACGATCTCGCGGCCGTCCTTCGTCGATCCCGACGCCGAGACGATACAGGTGTTCAAACACCGCGAGGGGCTCCACGCCGTCCCGGCCGACGAATGAGCGAGGACGACGCCGACAGGACCACGAACGAGCCCACCGCGCAGACGACGCCACTCGCCGCAGTCGTTCCGAAGTCGCGGGGCGAGGCACCGCTCGAAGCCCTCCGCGAGAGCGGCGAGTACGACGACAGCCGCCGGATCCAGGAGTACGACGACGGAACGATCGCGATCCCGGTCAGCGACCCGGTGTCTCCGGGCCGGCAGGCCGCGCTCGGAATCGTCGAAATCGTCCGGCAAGAGGATCCCGAACCACGAGCAAATGGGCTCGACGGTCTCCTCGCGGAACGAGGCTGGACCGACGAGCAGCTCGATTCCGCACCGGGCTCCTGGGCCGTCGTCGGGACGGTCGTTCTCGTCGACGTCCCCGAGAACTGCCACGACGAGACCGCCGTCGGCGAGGCGCTACTCGAACTCCACCGCGAAGCCGACACCGTGCTCGCGCGCGAAGGGATCGACGGACAGACCCGCGATCCCGATCTGCGCGTGATCGCCGGCATCGGCACCACCGAGACGATCCACTCCGAACACGGCGTTCGCTACGCCCTCGACCTCGCCGACGTGATGTTCTCGCCCGGCAACGAGGCCGAGCGCGGACGGATGGCCGCTCTCGTCGCGGCGGGAAGGGACGGACTGGATCCGGTCGCGACGATCGACCAGAGAGCGGAGCAATCGACAGCGGCGACTCCCGACCAGATCCCTACCCACATCCCCGATCTCGATCCCGCTTCGGACGCCGAGCCCGACGACAGCGTGACCCTCGACGACGTCGGGGGCCCCACCGAGCACGTCTTCGACATGTTTGCGGGCGCGGGCTACTTCACGTTGCCCGCGGCGATCGCCGGTGCCGAGGTCTCCGCGGCGGAGATCGATCCCGACGCGTTCCAGTATCTAATCGAGAACGCACAGCTCAACGGCGTCGGCGATCGCGTGGCCGCGTATCTCTCGGACTGTCGCGAGGTCGCCGAGGTCGTCACCGCCGATCGGGTGATCATGGGCCACTACGACGCCGTGGAGTACCTCGACGCGGCGTTCGAGGCTGTACGGGACGGTGGCGTCCTCCACGTCCACGCGGTCGTGCCCGAGCCAGAACTGTGGGATCGACCGCTGGACCGGATCCAGACTGCGGCGGCCGAGGCTGGCCGGTCGGTCGATATCGAAGACACGCGCCGAATCAAGAGCTACGGCGAAGGCGTCTGGCACGTGGTGGTGGAAGTGCGCGTGGCTGCGACGTAGCAGTCATCCGGTGAACGACGCAGACTCAATCACCTACCAGGTTCTCGGGCGCCCTATTCGTGACCGTCGTATGGAGTTCGCTCCATAGATTTATGGCTACGGAACTAGTACCATAGGTGAACGGATGGGCGGCTACACGACGGTCGAAGACTGGACGCACGTCGAGGCGGGCTACGTCGTCGCCGTCACCATCCGAACTACGGAAGACGACCAGTATCCGAGCGGCTGGGATTACAGCCTTCACCTCGGTCGAACCGGAGGCGAAACCGTCGTTCGATACGATAACGCCCACGAGCGGACGAAGGGACACGAACGCCACACCCGGGACGGCCTCGAGACCATCGAGTTCCCCGGGATGCTGGAACTGTACGACCGATTCCAGCGAGAGGTCGAGGATCGGTCTTCGATCTCACTGGACCGGGTGCCGTAGGCCGCCATCGAGAGGAACACCATGCCAACGCTCAAAGTTACCGTCGGCGAGCACGAGACGCTCGACGACAGAACGCGGCGGCGGATCGAGGCAGCACAAACGGGAACTGACCTCGAAGACGTACAGCCGACGCTGAACTTCGACTCGTTTGCCGACCTCAGTCGGCTCCTCAGTCCGAAGAATCTGGAGCTGCTCGAAGCGATCGCCCAGACGGAGCCGGAGAGCATCCGAGCCGTCGCCGACGCAGTGGATCGCGATTACAAACAGGTCCACCAGAACTGCTCGGAACTAGCGGATATCGGCGTCATCGAGTTCGAAGGCGGTGGGGCCGGACGAGCGAAGAAACCGATTCTCGCCTACGACGGCCTCGAAATCGATATCCCGTTCGTGGACTCGGACCGAACGGTCGGAACGGCTGCGCCCTGATCGGGCAGCGCAGGCGGCTCCTCTCAGTCGTCGGAGCTCGCCCGCTTGTAGGGCCCCGGCGGCAAGAGCAGGTCCTCGACGCCGGGCAGATGTTTCACGTTGTAGACCACACGGAGATCGTCGGTCACGGGCTGGCCGACACAGGAGAGGCGAATTCCCTCGTCGGTCAGCTCCTCGGGGAGGATGTGGCTGACGGGCTGGGAGAGCGAGCCGTCGACGACCGCGACGGCGCAGTTCGCACAGGCGCCGCCGCGACACGAAAAGGGCCAGGTGAAACCGACCTCCTCGGCGCCTTCGAGTAGCGAGTCGCCGGGATCGATCTGGAACCGTCCGTAGTCGCCCGGATCCAGGCCGGCCTCGCTGGCCTTCTCGAAGAGATCGTCGTCCGTAATCGACCAGCCGTGATCGGAGAGCACCTCGTAGTCGACGTACTCCACCGTGTGCGGATCGCGACGCTGGGGCTCGGGCGGGGAGTGGTCGTCCTCGGACGTCCAGTCGGTGGACGGATCCCAGGGGGAGCGTGGACTCTGTGCGTCCGCGGTGGACTCGGCCTCGGGCGCTGGCGAGCGGCCCTCGCCAGCGAGCGACTCGTAGGCAGTCCTGACGCGTCGAAACTCGGCGGGCGAGCCACCGTGATCGGGATGGCTCTCGAGGACTCGGTCGCGGTAGGCGGATCGGATACGCTCCTCGTCCGCGTCGCGGGCGACCCCCAGGACCTCGTGCGGGGCGGGCACGGCAGTTCGTTGGCGTGCAGGACAGATGAGCGTTGTCCCATCAGAACCGGGAGACTGCGACGTGATGCCGAATATATTCGCCGGACGGCTCTTGGTTCCTGCCAGATGCTGGCGGCGTCCTCACCAGCAGTTCTGGCCGCGGCGCGCACCGTCGACGAACCATCGACTCGCGTTCTTCTAAGCGCCGGTCCGGTGAACCTGTCCAGCAGGAACAAGGTACTTGTATCCGAATGCACTCAGTTTTGAGCATGGACAGCGACATGCAGGCGGTCGTCATCGCCGCGGGCGAAGGGACCCGCCTCCGCCCACTGACGGAGGACAAGCCCAAGGGGATGGTCGAGGTCGCGGGCAAGCCGATCCTCACCCACTGCTTCGAGAAGCTGGTCGAGCTCGGCGCCTCCGAGCTGCTCGTCGTCGTCGGCTACCGGAAACAGGACATCATCGAGCATTACGGCGACGAGTTCCAGGGCGTGCCGATCACCTACTCACACCAGCGCGAGCCACTCGGGATCGCCCACGCGCTGCTCACCGTCGAGGAGCACGTCGACGACGATTTCATGATGATGCTCGGGGATAACGTCTTCCGGGCGAATCTCGCGGACGTCGTCCGTCGCCAGATGGAGGATCGCGCCGACGCGGCGTTCCTCGTCGAGGAGGTACCCTGGGAGGACGCCACCCGCTACGGCGTCTGTGATACCAACAAGTACGGCGAGATCACGCAGGTCGTCGAGAAGCCCGACGAGCCGCCGAGCAACCTCGTGATGACCGGCTTTTACACGTTCACGCCGGCGATCTTCCACGCCGCGCATCTCACGCAGCCCTCCGACCGCGGCGAGTACGAAATCTCGGAGGCGATCGACCTGCTGCTCCAGTCCGGTCGGACCATCGACGCGGTCGAACTCGACGGCTGGCGGATGGACATCGGCTATCCAGAGGACCGCGAGAACGCCGAGGAGCGCATCCTCGAGGAGGACGGCGAGCTGGCAGAAGAAGCTGCAGAGTAACGGTCGTCGCTCACCCATCTACTCGCCGGCTCACCCGCTGAACTACGCAGCTACTCACCCGCAGGTTCGCGTCTCCTCGACGAACTCAGTAGACGTAGGCGTCGTCGAACCGACCGTCGTAGAGGTCGTCGTGGGGATGGGTGTCCTCCATGCCCGGGAAGCCGATCCGGTCGATCTTCTTCCAGGTGTTCTCCCAGGCGAGGTGGCCGATCTCGCTGGCCGAGCGAAGCCGCTGGCCGACGCCGGAGCGCCGCGAGACCCGGTTGCCAGCGTCGGTCAGCGCGTGCGCGATCGTCGTGGCGTGTTCTGAGCAGTCCGGATCCTGGTCGTCCTCGGGGCGCCGGTCGGCAGCGACCGGCTGGGCGGTCTCGGTCCAGACGTCGCCGACGGTCCACCCGAGATGCGCGTACGAGGAGCCGAAAGCGGGGAGATCCAGCTCGGTGGCGATCGAGCGCGAGCGCGGGCCGTGGCCCGGGAGGTACTTCGGGTTGTACACCTCGATGGCGTCGATGCGATCCGCGTACTTCCAGAGGTCCGCTTCGCTGAGACCGACGGTCAGATACTCGGGGTGGGGCGCGAGGACGGTCGCGTCCTGGCGCTCGAACTCAGCCATCGCGGCCTCCAGCGAGATGAAGTCGGGGACGGGCTCGTCGAGACCGAGCGCGAGCACGTGTTTCCGATTCTGGTAGGTGCCGGTGAACACCTCTCGGGCGGGCGCGACGAGCACGTCCTCCGTCGAGAGCGCTCGCGCGCGTCGCTCGATCTCGGGCAGTCGCGTGAAGTGTGGAGCGTAGACGACGGCGTCGATTCCGCGATCCGCCGCTCGCTCGACGATCGACTCGTCGAGCACTTTCACGTGCGGATCGATCCGGCTGGTCGACACGGTCGAACTGGTTACAGCCGAAGGTTTCAGTCTCCCGGTATCCCGCTCGGGCTACTCCTCGAATCGCTTGCGGACGCTCTCGGCGTGTGCGTCGAGCCCCTCCGCCTCCGCGAGCGTCTCGATGGTCTCGCGGATGTTCCCGAGCGACTCGCGATCGAGTCGCTGGACGGTGGAGGCCCGGAGGAAGGTGTCGACGGAGAGACCGCCAGTCACGCGGGCCAGTCCGTTCGTCGGGAGGACGTGGTTCGTCCCGGAGGCGTAATCGCCCGCAGCGACGGGGGTATACTCGCCGAGGAAGACGCTGCCCGCGGAGGGGATTCGATCGGCGACCGCCTCGGGATCCGCGGCGTAAATCGCGAGGTGTTCGGGGGCAAACTCCTCGGCGAGGGCGACCGCTTCCGGTTCGGATCGGGCGAGGAGGACGCCGCTCGCGTCGTTGTCGAGTGCGGCCTCGATCGTCTCGGTGCGATCGCGCTCGGCGACCTGGGCCTCGACTGCCTCGGCGGTCGCGTTCGCGAGCGCCTCGTCGGCGGTGACGGCGACGACCGCGGCGTTCGGGTCGTGCTCGGCCTGGGCGACGAGCTCGGCGGCGACCAACTCGGGGTTTGCATCCGCGTCAGCGAGCACGAGCACCTCGCTGGGGCCGGCGACGAAGTCGATTTCGACGTCGCCCTGGACCTCCGCTTTGGCCGCGCTGACCCAGCGGTTTCCGGGGCCGACGATCTTCTGGACGCGATCGACGGTCTCGGTGCCGTAGGCCAGCGCGCCGATCGCCTGCGCGCCGCCCGCGGCGTAGACGCGATCCGCACCGGCCGCGTGAATCGCACCGAGCGTCGCGTCGGCGGGCTCCTCGGCGGGTGGCGTCGCGACCGCGATCTGCTCGACGCCGGCGACGTCGGCGGGGACGACGCCCATGATGGCGCTCGAGGGGTAGGCAGCGGTGCCGCCGGGGACGTAGACGCCCGCGCGCTCGATCGGCCGGAATCGGCGGCCGAGCTCCCGCCCGTCGAACGACTCTGTCCAGTCCTCGGGTAGCTGGCGCTCGTGGAAGGCGCGAACGTTCTCGATGGCGTCCTCGATCGCGGCGCGGACGTCCGAGTCGAGGCGCTCCCAGGCGCGCTCGGCTTCGTCGGCGAGGTCGACGTTGCCGACGGCGACGCCGTCGAACTCCTCGGCGTACTCTCGCAACGCGACGTCGCCCTCGGTGCGAACGCGCTCGACGATCTCCCGGGCGTCCGACCGCGCGTCGGCGATCCCGGCGTCGCGCTCGAAGAGGGCCGTCCGCTCGTCCGGTGACAGGTCGGCGATGGCCCGTACGTTCATGAAAGCGAGTTGGCCGGGGGCGCACAAACCCGTTGCCCTTCCGCGACAGGACGGTGCGGGGTGCACAGCTCGGACTGGATCGCAGTCGGTGGCAGTGGACCGCGTCGCGACGGCTGACAGTGGGGCGAGGAGCTGCTACGAGACCACCAGTAGTAACCCATTTACGGGCACGCCGTGCAATCCCGGGCAATGAACGAGGACGTGACGGTGCTGATTCCGACGCTCGACGAGGCCGCCACCATCGGCGAGGTGGTCGCAGGGTTCGTCGAGCGAGGATACGAGACAGTCCTCGTAATCGACGGCGGGTCGACCGACGGAACGCAGGAAATCGCCGAAGAGGAGGGGGCAAACGTGGTCGAGCAGACCGGCTCCGGCAAAGGGCAGGCGATGATGCAGGGGTTCGCGCGCGTCGAAACGGAGTACGTCCTCGTGCTCGACGGCGATGGCACGTACCTGCCCGAGGACGCCGACGCGTTGCTCGAACCGCTTCGCGACGGCGAGGCCGACCACGTCGTCGGCAACCGCTTTGCGGACATCCGCTCGGGGGCGATGCCGCGGCTCAACCGCGTCGGGAACCGCATCATCAACTGGTCGTTCCGGGCGATCCACCGGCGGGACCACCGCGACATCCTCTCGGGCTACCGGGCGATGACGATGGACTCGCTCGGCCGGATGAATCTCACCGCCGAGGGGTTCGGTATCGAGACCGAGATGTGCGTCGAGTGCGTGCGCCACGGGATCGATTCCATGGAGGTCCCGATCACCTACGAGACCCGGCCTGCGGGCTCGGAGACGAACCTCCACCCGATCAAGGACGGCGGGACGATCATCGTCACGCTCTACCGGCTCGCGAAGACGAACAACCCCCTCTTCTACTTCGGGAGCCTCGGTGGACTATCCCTCCTCGCCGGGCTCGGAATCGCGAGCTACGTCGGCTACGACTGGTTCGTCAACGACATCCCCCACGAAGTTCTCGCGATCGTCGCCGCCGCGGGGATTCTCGTCGGCATCCAGCTGTTCATGATCGGCTTCCTCTCCGACATGATCGTCGCATTGCACCGCGACCAGCGGCGGCGAATCGAACGGCTGGAGCGACGAATCGAGGAAGACGACTGAGGGCCGCGAATCGAATAGCTCGAGCGGCGATTCGAGGGGCTGGAGCGACGACCCTGCCGACCGAAGTGGCAATCGCATCCGGGCCCCGCCCACCAGTGCGACGCACAACGCACTTGTGTCCAACCGCCAGAGACACGCACATGACCGACTACACGACGGTCTCGATCCCACAGGACCTCGCCGATCGGGTCGAAGAGACGATCGAGGGGACCAGCTTCTCCTCGACGAGCGACCTCGTCCGCTTCCTGTTGCGCTCGATCGTCATCCAGCACGAACAGCGCGGCGAGCTGACCGAAGCCGAGTTCGCCGAGATCGCCGAGCAGCTGCAGGATCTGGGCTACCTGGACGAGTGAACGGGGGCGGGAACCGGGGCTGCGTGGGGCTTTCCGAACAGTTCGGCCCAGTACCCGCAGCGAGATTCCATCACTTCTCTATGAACTCGAAAGGGACAGAGCGTATCGTCACTGTCCTCGGACAATACAGATCTGAAATCCCGATACCCTCCTCGTCGGTACGATCATCGTCCCGTTCTTGGTTTCTTCCACAGTCTATTCCTCGATGTAGAATCCTACGTAGAGAACACACGAACAATACTGACCAACTTGGCTAGTGCTCAAGCGGCCGTCCTCGCGAGCGAGTCACGGTGTCGAAAATCGTCGACCTGGGACACGAGACCGACGACCGGATCGCGATCGTCACCACAAGACGGACACGAATCGTCGCGAGGACGAGTAACGGAAGCGACTCAGCGTGTAGTACCACGTGTTGCGGGAATGTAATCCCACAAGCAGATTGACGCGATCATCTTCCACACCGTGACTGGTGAGTGCGAACCGGTCGAACCGCTCACCCGAACCGAACTTACCCGGCTCGTTCGGACGAACGAGGATTGACGTACGGACCGTCGGGCGGTTTCCGTGCGACCCCTCTCTATGTCTGCTATTGGAACGTCACGAAGGTCCGGAACCGCCGTCGTGCATAGATGATTCTACCAATCGGCCGTGGTAGAAGTCGATCAGTGTATACAACTCCGTGGCGATGGATTCGACGTAGGCTTCGTGAGAGTCGAACTCGTCACGCGCAATGTCTTTGCGAACGACGTCCATCGGACGCTCCCGTCGTTCGAAACCAGCCGGTGATTCGAGGTTTTCGCTGAACAGTTCCTGTAGTGCGGACACGGTCTCGTCGCTGTAGGATTCCTTGCCGGTGAGGTTGACCCGAATCTCGGCTCTCTCACCGTCGTACTGTCCTGGAATGTATGCGTTGTAGAGTACGGGCGGCGGGTGGTCAACATGAGTGGACTCGAGTCGAACCTGCGTATTCGATGTCTGGTACACGCGTAGCTCGGGCAGTGGATCGACCTTCGAGAGGATCCGTTGGCGAATCGCAGCAGTAAGGTCCGAGTGATCCGCGGGAATACGCTTTTCCAGCGATCGCTCGAACATCGCTTCGAAGAACTCGGTCCCGTCGTGGCCGAGGGATTCGATCGCATCCATCAGTCCTTCGTAGGTCACGATAGAACCGAATTCCCGTCTCTCTTTCTGGCCTACGTAGCCCTCGGGCGCGACGAGGCAGACACTGAACGCGTCCCATTCGTCCTCGAGATAGTTCTCTCCGCGTTCGTAGTATCGCTCAGCCTGCCGATCCTGCATCGAGGCGTCGATCTTGTTCTCGATCAGGACTGCGTGGTGTGCGCCGGTACGAGTCTCGAAGCCGACTTCCACGTCGGACTCCCCGTTATCGGTGAAAACTGACTGACGCACGCCGAGAAACTCCAGCTCCGACCCCGCTTCGAGGTCGAGTCGCTTCGCGAACCATCGGCGGAACTCGCTCGACGTCGGAAGCAACTGTACAAGGACGAGGTCGATATCCCGTTCGACGACGTACGACACCGTCGGATCGTCAGTAAACGTCATGCTACCAATCAGTAGGTTTGACCGTCACGGGAGGGCTGTATGACTCTTGGGGCCGACTCTCGCCGAGACCCCGCAAGCGTCCACGCGGTCCAGCGATACGAGAGAACTACGTCACTTTGGACTCGACCAAATTCGAAGACGGACGTACGAAGTCGGTTTACATTATCGTCTGTACTCCTCGACCGATTCCTCGAAGGTCTCCTCTAAAATCTCGACCAAATCGGGATTGTTGACGACGAGATCTACTACACGAGATATCCCGAACCGGCGCCCGAATCGAGTGGCGGACTGCTGGCCACGATCCGCGGCCTAGTCTGATCGGGAGAGAATCTCCTCGACGAGTTTTGTCCTCTCCGGTCTAAACAGCCGTCACTCCGATTGGAATCCGTGATCTGTCAACGAAACGTTCTCCGGACGATTGTCGGTAATCCACCTGTCAATGTCAGGTGGCGATCCGACGATCCGCCAGCGGACGTAGGTTTGGTGTCCCAATCGAGGCCCTAATTCGTCGATCATCGTGGAATACGCCTCGAGGTTGTCGAGCAACTCCTTCCTGGCCTCCATTTGTAGACGAGTCTCCCGACGAGCACGTGCTTCGTCGCCGTCGCCTTTCGTAGCGAGTAGCTGCTCATGGAACGCATCTTCGACCCGGGTTATAGAGAGTTCCTCGCTACGATCGATCCCGAGAACATCGAAATAGTCCGTCGCCCTTGAAACGTCGTCGGTCGAGGTGAGACTGATAGCTGGACCACCGTCGGCGGATTCGTCTGGATCCCACGCGTCGTCAGAGTACGGATCTGGTATATCGTCCATGGAAGACAAGACACGAGACTGTCGGTCGGCACGTCGGGAGATGTCCAGATGGGCGTTGTGGGCACCGACTTCTGAAGTGATCCGATCTGAGCGAGGAGTCTCAAACACCCGTAATGGCCGGAGATACTAGGCAGTATTCCCATCAGCCAATCCTCCGAAATCCGATGCGAATGGGCACATTAGGAACTCACTCGTCCGACCATGCGAAGTATCCAACGCCAGCGAGTGCGAGAAGACCGACGAGAGCACCGACTTCGGTCTCGTCGATGTCGCTTCCAAGTCCGCCCGAGGATTCGTCACTCTTCCTTTCAGTGATTTCGACATTGCCGGATCCCGATTCGGGGAACTCTGCACGTAGTACGTGCGTCATGCCTTCACTTATCGATTCTTCGATCGTCGTCGAAACGGTACCACCCTCCGGGTCCATTCCCTCGACGCCCAGGCTGTACTCTGCTGAGGCGGTCCCACTAAGCTGGACCGTGTATTCACTAGTATCGGAGCCGACATCGGATGCGATCACCTCTCTCTTCGTATTGTCCGCAGTAGTTTCGCTCGTGACAACAGTCGTGAGTTCCTTCTCGTCCTTGCCAGTGACAGAGAGTTTGGCTGGACCCTGGAACTCGAACACGATCGCTGACAACGCATCCGGTGTTACTTCTCGAGGATCGGCTTCGGACTCCTTCGAGGGCATCTGGAGTGTTTCGACGACGGCCTTTGCGGGATTTGGATCAGTGCCGGAATCGCCGAAGCTAGACACACGACCGATAGGCAAGTAGAGGTACTTCTCGAGATCATATGTTGAGTCGACGAGCTCGCCGCTCTTGGAGTCGGCGGTGATAGTATTACGTGGGTTCTCGAACGCCTGATCCTCGTCGCTGTTGGCCTCCTCGAGTTCCACACCAACCTGCTCGTTGGGAGAGAGATACGCGTCGTTTTGATCGTTCGGATCGTAGATATAGAGATCCATCGTCCCGTCGTCGTTCGTTTCGTACTCGTACACGAGCACGGCGTGATCGTTCTGATCGGCTGAATAAACCAGTTTGACAGGCGCCATTCCGTCGTTGTCGATTGCACGTTGAATTTTGGAGAATCCTTCGTCGACCTTGAGTGGCGAATTCTCCATCAGGGACTGGAGCGGAGCGGAGATTCCGTGACTGTAGATGCTCTGATTTTCACGAATTAATTCCCCGACAGAATGGTAGGTTCCGGTCGGTCGCGGAACGTCGCTGGCGGTTGCAGCCGCAGATGGAAGCTGCAACGGTGCGTGGTAATACACTCTCGCCGCGTGGGCCAATCCCAGACAATGGCCGCCAGACGAGGTCTGTTCGATGTATTTCGATTTGAGGATCGATGATCCACCCTCCCACAAATCGTCGTAGTTCTGGAGTGGTGCCATGACCCCACGAATTGCCTCCTTGGCTTCGGCTTTGCTGATAGGTTCGTAAGGCAACTCGAATTCGGTCCCCTCGGCCCCGATTCCCGTTTCCCCTGCCCAGTTCGAGAAACCAAAAGCGTGTGATCGGGGATCGAATCTGAATTCGGTCGTCTCGGCGCTGGCACTGAGGCGGGCGATCCACGGCACCGGATAGTCGTTGAGACTCACTGACCAGTTCTCACCGATGGCAAGTGCACCACCAGGTGCAGGGACGACGCCATTATACCCAGATGCACCAGCAGTCGCGTCCGTTGCCCGCCACCGGACGCTGCCATCTTGCTCCAAGACCGCCATCCAAACCGAATCGGCGTGTGAATCGCCGACGACGAGAATCGATCCGTCCGACTGGACGAGACAGTCGTCACCACCATTTCGATACCCTTCGTCATTCCTCCATACCCACTCGGCGTCCCCGTTCTCGTCGAACTTGGCCACCCAAGCGACCCAGTCGGAACCAGACACTCTGGAAGAACCCGTCGCAATAAATCCCCCTTCAGAACCATCGGTAATCCCACTTAGGTGGTCGTGCCTGTCGTGTACTGACAGCCGTTTGCTGGTGATCAGCTCCCCACCGCTAGATAATTTCGAAATTCCGATATTATCATTGTCGTATTCTTCGATATCCTGTTCTATTTCCCCGATTGCCCAGAGGCCACCTTCGCTTGCTTCTGCGACGCATTCGAACCTGAATTCGTCAATATCGCTGAAATACGTCTCTTCCCAGAGTTGATTTCCGTCAGTATCGTAGTTGAGCGCCCAAGCGTCGTACTCGTGGTCGCCGTTGGACCGTTCGCCCACGACCAGCACCTCACCATCAATAGCGATGACGTCGTTGAGTGTGTCCTCCGCCTCCTGGCCCAGTTGATCTTCGTGGATGAGATTTCCGTATAGATCGTACCACAACAGGACAGTACCGACCTCGTTTCTACGGTTCGCCACTGCAACGTATCCACCCGGAATAGAATCTACTGCGTCGATGGACCAGCCGCCCTCACGCTGATATCGCGCTTCCCAACTCTCAACGCCGTTGCGTTCGACTCTGCGGAGGAGTCCGTCGTTCTCGGAGTCCTCAGGCCCAGTGTGAATGACTCCGGCAATGACGTAGCCACCATTCGAACGAATTACGTCGTACGCTCGGCCACCCTCACCCGAATCAGTCGATTCGCTCCAGACGACTCCAAATGCGTTCTCTTCTTCGGATGCTTTGCTTTCCTTTGCACGTACTCCCGCACGAACACTTCCCGATGGGACGAGGCACGATGCACCGCCTGCACCCAGAGAGGACAGAATAGTCCTCCGAGATATATTTCTATTCACTGTTGTATATCCTCAACAAACATAGAGTGAATTCTCGTAGGGATGTTTCTAAGCGTTCCGGAGAAAGTCGGTCGTCGAACCCAAGCAAGTTCCAGTCCGCTACTTGCAAACTGGAGGTGACTAGTGCACGGTGATATGACGATTCGACCGATAACCGAACGAAACGGTTCGACGGTGTAGTAGTCGCCATCAGTACGCAGTAGGATCGCCTCGGTATCCGTTATAAACCCAAAGAGGGAACTATCGTGGTTAGAACTCAGTAGCAGGTCAGCTCACAGCCAATTCCGCGGATACTACCCCCAGAAACGCACCACAGCAGCAGGGGACCAGCGATATGTTTACCCGCCTACTTCCAACCGGTCGGGCATGGGTTCGGGAAGCGCCTCGAGGAGGTCGACCAACGGAACGCCCTCGGCTTCGGCGAGTTCCTCACTCAATCTGAACGCGTGGTCGTCGTCGAGATCGGCCTGCCAGCGCGTTCGCAACAGTGCGTGGACGACGAGTGCTCGGTCTTCGGCAGTCCACTCCGATGGAGTTCGGGGCATGGGGTGAATTGGCCTCTCGATATCTCAAAAAGGTGTTGTTGGCTCAGACATCCTACCTACCGTCATGAACCGATACACTCACGCACAACGAATCTAGCTGGACTTACACGTACTCCTGTCGTTCCTCGTACCGGATGGGGTCCTTTGTGCCCACATTCTGAAACGCTTCAAGTCGGAATGCACAGGAATCACAAGTGCCACAGGCTGGCTCCTCGCTCCGGTAGCAGCTCCAGGTGAGTTCGTACGGCACACCCAACTCGAGGCCGCGTTCGGCAATATCGGTCTTCGACCACTCGACGAACGGTGCTACCAGTTCGATTTCCGTCTCGGGCTTGGTTCCAACGTCGATGACCTGCTGAAACGCTTCGAAGAACTCCGGTCGACAGTCAGGATAGCCAGCGAAATCCTCAGAGTGGGCGCCGATAAAAAGCGCGTCACAATTGTTGGCCTCGGCATATGAGACCGCCATCGAGAGTAGGTTTGCGTTTCTGAATGGGACGTATGAGGTCGGTATCCCCTCGGAACCGGGGGCAGCTTCAGCGACTTCGATTTCGTCGTCGGTCAAACTCGAAGCCCCGATTGCAGAGAGATGTTCAGTGGCGACGTGGAGGAAGTCGGCGGCGTCGACCTCCTCGGCGAGTGCTCGGGCACACTCCAGTTCCTTGTCCTCGGTCTCCTGGCCATATGAGGTGTGCAGGAAGTACGGTTCGTACCCGCGATCGATTGCCTCATGGACGGCCGTCGCGCTGTCCATACCGCCGGATACTAGGATGACTGCGTTCTTGCTCATAGATTGGTGAGAACGTTATCGAACTGCGTTCGGTCGCTGTCGCTTAGATCGCCCGCGGTCGCTCGCGATGTCGTCTCGGTCCGTGTCTCGACGCCTCTCATCGCTTCACAGAGATGTGTCGCCGTCAGCTCGATGATCACAGACTCTGGGTCGAGCTCATCAAAGAGCCCCTCAGCGATGTCCGCGGTCAAGCACTCTTGTGTGGTGAGTTGTCGTGACTGCCATCGGACGTACCGTGGGAGTTTCGAGAGGCCGACGATTTCACTGTCGGGGCGGTAGCCCACGTGAGCAACGCCGAAGAACGGGAGCATGTGGTGCTCACAGAGACTGTAGACAGGGATTTCGGTCTTGATGATGAGTTCATCGGCATCGGCCTCGAACGTCCGGAGGTCAGGTTTGGCTGTCTCCTGTGTCCCCTCAGTCAGAGTCTCGAACATATCGGGGACGCGGCGTTCCCACGTCTCGGTTAGTGGGGCCTCGTCGGGGTCTTCGCCGACGGCCTCGAGGAGGAGTCGCGTCCCGCGGCGAGCCTTCTCGAGATCAATCTCGCTTTCCTGTGTCGGTTCGGTCGTCGTCTCTTCGTAGTGAAGCTGATTGTCAGTCATCTATGTCCCCGGTGCGTCGTTCCAAAGATCGACGTGCAACCGTGGCGTGTAACGGTAGCCGTACTTCTGGGCGAGCTCAGCGACTGTCCCCCGGCGCTCGTCGAGTTCTGCGCGCGTCATCCCCTCGGGCATGAGCAGGACATCGTCGTTGTGAATCTCCGTGTCCACGGTCTGCCGGACGCGGGCGAGCAAATCTTCGATTTCAGCCATGTCATCCGGATCGGTGACGACAAACTTGAGTTGGCTATCGTACGCGTCGAGGAGGTCGGACAGCGCATTCATGTCGATTCGACGGTTCTCGTGGCGTTCGGCCCACTCGCCCTCGCCTTTCGGATCCAACTCTTCGGTGGGCGTCGAGCTAGCGAGCTTCGGGCTGATACTTGCAAGATCGATCGGCGCGTCCCGGTAGATCGTCCCGTTAGTTTCGACGGTTGTGTGAAAGCCTCGATCTTGGAGTTCTTCCAGCAACTCCCTAGTGGCGTCGTGGATCATCGGCTCGCCTCCGGTAAGGACGACGTGTTCGGCCGCTTCGTATGCCGAGATCTCGTCGACGAGTTCTTCGATCGTCAGCCACGCCCCGGTGGGCTCCCAGGAAGTGTGATAGGAGTCACAGAACCAACATCGGAGGTTACAGCCCGAGGTCCGAACGAAGACGGAAGGCACGCCGGCGAGCTTACCCTCGCCCTGGAGGGAGTAGAACAGTTCATTGATCGGGAGCGCCGCTGCCTCCGGTGGTGCCTCCGATCCGACGTCACTGACGTCCGTTGCGACCGGCATCAGTAAGTGGCACAGAGTTCGCCGGTCTCCCTGACAGTCACGGAAGCTTCAGAGACGTTCTCAGGGAGTTCGGCCTCGAGTTTATGCTCGAGTTCGAGCGACATCACCTCGGCCGTTGGCGGATGATCCAAGAGGAGGAGGCTCTCGCCTTCGCCGGCTTCCTCGAACGCATCGGCCAGTGGGTCGGATTTCTCGAGCAGGAACCGATGATCCCACTCGTCAACGATGTCGGTGACGATGCCCTTGTCGACGACCCATCCTTCTTCGGTGAGCCTTCCGGTGATCTCGATCGTGATCTCGTAGTTGTGCCCGTGCGGACGCGAACATTTGCCCTCGTGGTGGCGAATCCGATGGCCAGTGCTGATCCTGAGTGGGGAATCGTCCCCGATACGGAGGGTACGCTCTCCGGCTTCGGTCAGCTCGATATTACTTGAGTCTGCTTTGGATAATCCCTGGGGCATATCACAGGATCATTCAGGAGTCCAATAAAGATACCGGGACCTGTAGAACGCGGGATAAAACTCCAGCAGATCGCAATACAAAGAGGCCAACAGCCGCACCCAACATTAATGTCGTCCTCCTCCAAGAATATCTATGGCCAAAGTGAGCGTCGAGATTCCGGACGAACTATTGGAAGATCTCGATGAGCACGTCGGCGATGGGAAGAAGTTCGTCACCCAAAGCGAAGCGATCAGGGGGTCGATCCGGAAGTCACTCGATATTTTCGACGAAATCGACGAACAGCAGGGACGGGCCGAGGACGAATAGATCGAATTTTTGAGTCAAGTCGTCCACGGTCTAAAGCGAAAGCCGGTTACTCAGAGTGGCAGCGTACAGGACCGGTGTTATGTTCCTCGCCGTCGGCTTCGATCTCGCAAGTGAAAGAATCGCCTTTTGGATAGATCACGAAGCGGTCTTCGTCGTCGTTTTCGACTCGCTCCACTCCTTCGACAGTCCAATCTGCATCCTCTACACCGTGCCAGGTGTAGTACGAGTTCTCCTCTTCGACCGCAAAATCAAGTGTGCCAGTTCCGCTACCGAGTATATGCTCGACATCGGTGAGAACCGTCTCCTTCGAAATCAGTGGCATGGTGAATCGAATTTGTTGCCCCCAGCTGAAATGTGTTTGCCTGGATGGTTCCGAGATTGGATGGTGAGGGTTATGAGGCGAGAGGGAAAACGACGCTCCGGTGACCAACTAGCGTGAGGTTCTACGTCCCTGAATGGGATGACGCCGTGGACGCAAAGTACGATTTCGTCCACGACGAACTCTCGGTCTTGGAGAAATCCGAGCGGTCCCGGGAGTACATCTGGGACGTATTTGATCGAGACTGTGCGCCGATCGACGGCGTGCTAATTTCTCGAGAGCAGGTCGAAGGAAGCTCAAAGAAGTTCGACCGGTTGACTTCATACGGCGTTTACGACGATCCAGAACTTTCGATTCCAGAGTGGCTCCCAACGATAAGCGATTGTGGGGCTTGGGGATACAAGGGGCTCCCATTCCCCCCGTACTCGAACGAGGGAATGCTCGATTTCTATGAGACTCTCGACGTCGATGTCGGGGTGACGATTGATCACCTCATACTGGGCGACAACCCTGAACAGCCTCGACTGTACCTGGACGACACGTTCGTCGACGACTCGCTCGACACTGATGCGATTCCCGAGACGGTGTCCGATCAGGTCGACGTAATGGTGAGCGAGTGGCCCGACACCTGGCCTGAGTACGTCGAGAAGCACAATCCGAGCATCACTGGCACGACCGATACCGATCCGATTGAGGATAGTGACTTCCGTGGCTCATGGGGAGAACTCACCGAACGCTGGGAGCGCGATCCCAGGATGGTCTATCGGCCCAACGACAACGAATTTCGGTACCAACTGACGCTCCAGAATGCACGTGAGATGTACCGTCTACACGAGGCGGGGGACTACTCCTTCCGGCTGATGGCGGCGTTTCAAGGGTGGGATCCCGAGAGCTATGGCGAGGCAGTTTCAAAGCTACTCGGCACGGGATACCAGTACGTCGGAATCGGGGGTGTTGCTGGGAGTTCAGTCCGTAACGTGCAGCGGATCGTCGCGGAAGTCGGCCGCAGGATATCCTCTTTTGAGCGAGAGCGCAATACCCGCGTCGACTGCCACGTGTTTGGATTCGCAAAAACGAGGGCATTCGAGACTGTTGGCCGGAGCGGAATGGCGAGTTTCGACAGCGCGAGCATGCTGCGAGCCGCCTGGACTGGCGGGAACAACTATCACCTTTCGCCAGACGACAAGTACGACGCAATCCGGGTTCGCTATCCGCAACCGGGTGGGTCGCTCCCCCACGCGATCGAAACCGCGCTCTGGGCCCAGGAAATGTTGGCTGCGCTGCGGGCCTACGACGACCACAGGCCGATCGCGCCCGCGATCGAAGCGACATTCGAAGGGGCTCGTGAGGCGCTCGACGAGTTTGAGTCGTATCTGATAAACCATCGGCACGACAAACAGTTTGACCAGCAGTATCTCCGCGAAGTCCGCAGCGAATTCCGCGACCACTACGCCCACAGCAAGGCACTGTTTGCATCCTTCGGGAAGGAGTTCCGCCGAGAGCTCGTGGGCATGCTCCGCGAAGACGACGCAGAGGATCCGATCGAGTTCGACCGCTACGACGAATTGTTGGATACGGCAGCGACCGCCTTGGCTACGTTCCCGAGAACGGCCGAGGAGGTAGCCAGACGCGCCGTCCACTCCGACCCCTACGACTCGGCGGATGCAGTCCTGGAAGCGTACGTGGGAAGTGAGCATATCCAGGACCGAACTCTGCTGGAGGACTACAGGGAGACACTGAAGGCCAGGCCGTGGGAGCAGTGTGACTGCCCGATCTGTGAGGACCTCGGGATCGAGGTCGCAATCTTCCGTGGGAACAACCGGAACCGGCGGCGGGGATTCCACAACACGCGGCGGTTCTACGACGTGCTCGAACGCGAACTCCCGAAGATCCGCGTGCTCATCCGGGGCGGCACGGACCTCTTCAGTGCCGACTCCGTCGAATCCTATCTCAAACAGACGGTTCCGGAGTACTGGGATGCAATCCATGACCTCCCCGTGGCGGAACTTGGCGTGTTCGATGCAAACGGCGTCTATGAGTGGTGGGAGGGCGCTCCGGGACGTGTCTCGCTCGACCCTAGCGGGCTACAGCAAACGCTCGCTCGAATGAGCGAGCGGTACTCCTCGGTGTACGTTCTGGATCCGGAGGGGACAGTTAAGCCGACGGAGGTTCCAGATGGGGTATCCGTGATCGGGTCGCCGCTGACCGTGCGGGCCGAAGTTCTCGCCCAAATCGGCTACGAGGAGAACTGGCTGGCGCACATTCCGCATCAGGCAGGCCTGGGTGACTACTGACGTGCGAATCCTGATCGTCGATCAGTGCTCGGCATCGAAATCCGTCCCGGGGAGTACCCCTACGATCGACCTGGAGCAGGACGGCCCAGCGCCCGCTGAAATCCTCGAGGAAACTGACGCAGACGGGATCCCCGCCCGTGAACTCTATGCAGGAACACAGCAGCGACGGATCACCGACGCCGTGCGGGCACTCCGGCAGAACGGACACGATGTGGAGCGATTGTTCATCAGCGCAGGGTTTGGGCTCGTCGGTGAGACTGACGAACTCCCGCCATACGACGCGACTTTCAGCGGGACGTCAACCGAGACGATCGAGCAACGGAGCAAGGAGCTCGGAATTACGGCAGCGCTTGTCGAACGACTCGATACCGCGGCTTCCTTCGACGTCGTATTCCTCCCACTCGGGGCAGATTACTACACAGCGCTCGATCTGAATCGCGTGTACGCAGCAGTCGCAGAGCACACCGTCGTCGTCGTGTTCAACCGCGAGGAGGACAGAAATCGGGAGGGCGTCATCTCAATTCCTGCACGGACGGAAGAGGCCAAAGCCCACGGCGTGACCGTGATCGAACTGAAAGGGACCTATCTCAGCCTGTTTGCATCGCGCCTCGGCGACCGGGACGGGCCCCTTGATGAGGAAGCCATCGAGACCCTTTGCTGCGAGGGAGAGGGTCGCCAGTCGAGCCTCGATGACCTCGGTACGTTATAGGTCGTGCGTCGATTCGAGGTCCTGAAGGTCGTAGATGAACACCTCCCCTTGATCGGTGATGGCGTAGACGACGTCCTTCGGCGAGGACTCTTGGCGCTCAACGAATTCCGTGGACACAAGCAGCTCTAACCGTTTCGTCAACGTGTCGCTGGATGCTGAGAGCGCCGACTCCAAGTCGGTGAAGTTCTGAGGCCCATCCTCGGCCAGCACTGCCAGAATCTCCAGCGCCCATTTCGAACAGACGACCTTGCGAACCCCCTCATATCCCATACTCCAGCCTACCCGAAGAGGTGCTTAACTTTGCTGTGTCGTAGATTGCTTTGACCACACCAAGCTATATGTACGAGCCCAGCTTAGCCGCTCGCGTCGATGTTATACAGACGACGAACGGTGCACACACCAAACGGGTCCATAGAGACGCCCGTACTATTCCCGGTTCGGAATATCGGGAAACGGGCTTCCGACAACACACCGGAGTATACGGACTCGATTCCGGAGTTCAACACGGCAATGGTCAATGCACGGGCGATCAGACAACGCGAAACAGTCTGGGAGGAGATAAAATCGGGATCGTCACTCCGTGAGGTGATGGACGTTCCTGATTCCACGATCGTGTTCGCAGACAGTGGCGGATTCGACTTCTCGTCCGCCGAACTCGATACGACACCAGAAGAGACGATCCAGACCCAACGTGAACTGAACGCTGACATATTCGGCACCGTCGACGTACCGTTAGATCGGGACCGGCGGGGTACGACGAACGAGCAGTTCATCGAAGACAACATCCAGCGCGCGGTTCAGGCAAGCCAATTACACGAGGGCGAGGCCCTCCTCTTTGGAAGCGTCCATGGATACGATCCCGAAACTGTCAGGAACGGCATCAGATATCTCGAGGAAAACGGAAACTTCGACGGATACGCACTCGGGAGCCTCGTTCCGATCCGCACGGATTACAAGAAAGTGACAAAACTGATCCTCGCAGCGAGGCGATCAACTGATAAGCATCTTCACGTCTACGGGTTGGGCGGCATCGTCTATCAACCACTACTGCTCTATCTCGGCGTCGATAGCTTCGATTCCTCGGCGTTCATTCGGAGTGCTGGCAACCGGAACTACCTTCTTCCCGGCTTCGGCGGGCAGACACTCCGGTCGATCGAGGACCTGCAGTACCTCCCCTGCTCGTGTCCCGTTTGTGGCACCCGAACCCTCGATGCGATTAGAGAAGATCGGAGTCTCCTCACCCGTCACAATCTCTGGGCGATGGCCATTGAACTCCGTCGGTTCCGATACATGGTCGAAGCGGGCGAAGATATCGAGGATTATCTGCATCTTCGGTTTCAGGGGAACGAGGTCACCGCTAGGGCCTTCGAAACGGCAAAACAGCAAGTGCGGAGGTTGGCATGAGCTCGGAACGGCCGACTGTTCGCCCCGTCTCGCTGGCGCGGTTGGTCGAGGCGAGTTTCCTGGCGGATGATCAGCAGCCAACTGACGAGGACATCGCCGCCGAACTCGATACGACACACCGACGGACGCGGGAGATCGTTCTCGAAGCAGACCGGCTTGGGTTGCTCGAGACGACAGAGCAGGACCCCGAAAGGTACGGTCTCACCCCAGAGGGAGCTGATTTTCTGGAATCAGTGGTCGCCGAAGACTGGGGAACGACAGATCGGATTCTCCAGGACCAAAGTCCACACTACGGTGCGTTCATCGATAGGGTCGAAACCGACGGCCCCTCATCGATGCCGGAACTCCTGGGACAACTGGAGAACACTACCCCGGCCCTATACGATTTCAACGAAACCTCCATCGACGTACTCTGTGACTGGGGGCAGCGGCTGGGTGCCGTTCAACGCAACGTCTTCACAGGAACCCTCTATGCGCCTACGACCGGATCGCTTCCGGAAGGGTTTCCGGCGGCACTGATGTCTTCTGTCGAATCAATAGAAGAGACTGCAGGCGTCAACCTCCAACAGCGGTACATCTCGATCCCAGAACTCAGAGAAGCATTCTGTGAATCCCATGAACTCCCCCGTGACATCTTCGATGAGGGACTTGTCGGCCTAGCCACAGAGAACGTCGGTCGGATAGAACTCTCCGGTGCTCCGATCGACACCGGGGCCAAAGAGGCCCGATTTGGGATCAAAGAGCTACGCTATACCGACGAAAATGGGCTCGTCTCGACTGAACATACCTCCGAGCAGGTGATGCGCGGCGTCGAACTGCGCGGCAAACAGTACTACTACCTCGCGATTCACGACGAGAACCTTCGGTACTCAAAACAATGAGTTCGGACAATTTCGACATCACGGACGAACCGCAGGACTACTCGCTGCTGGGGCTCGAGGAGAATCCGTTCCCCTACAGTCCCGTTCCAGCAGACGATCCAACCGTCTATTGTGGCCAAGATCACGTCGCGGAAGCCGTCAGCGACACGGTGTCGACGGTGTTGGGGACCGGGAAGTCAAAGCACCTTGTCGTAACGGGCAAGTACGGAAACGGCAAGTCACACACGCTGAAATACGCCAGATCGCTTGTCCGAGATCGATCCGATATCGTCGTCGGCTACGTGGCACAGCCGGGCGATGGCTTCCTGGATGTCTATCACGAATTCATGTACGATCTGGGGTTCGACCGGGTCCAGTCGATCGCCTACGAGTTCCTTGCCGACGTTGCCCGGGAGGAGACGGACGCCGACCCCGAGGATGCGACAGCGATGGAGGAAGCTATCGACGACGGTGAGGTGCTCTTGTCTGAGCTCGTGCCCACAGCGGTCCAACGACTCAGCGACGTGACGAAGTTCGCCGACTTTGCCCGGGCGATCGTCCACATGGTGTATGAGGATACGAATCTCTACGCGTGGCAGTGGATCACAGCCGAGGGGATTCGGTATGAACAGCGAAAGGAGATGGAGATCCACACGGCACTAGACGACGACACCATGGGCGTCAGGGCGTTTACCTCGTTCAAGCGGTTGCTACTTGAACTGGGGTACACGGGTGTGTTCATGTTCGTCGACGAGTTCGAAAGCATCGCCCGGCTTTCACCGAAGGACGAGCAGGCCACCCTGAACAGCATTCGGCACTTGATGGATCAGAACAGTACTGGACTCAGTATGATGTTCGGGTGTGCACCCGAAGTGTGGCAAGATATCATGAGCGAGTATCACGCCTTTTCGGAACGCATCGGTCACGAGGTCGCGCTCAGGCCGATGACTGACGAGGATCTTGAGGCGCTGGTCGAGTCGTACCTCGAGATCGGGAGTGATCGACCAGTGAGCGTCGACGACCTGTTTACGCAGAAGAGCCTGGAGTTAATCCTCCAGCACTCCCAGGGGAACGTCCGTCAGGCTTTAGCCATCTGTAGTTATGCGCTCGATCGGGCGGTGAGTAACGCACGAACGCGAATTGAGGAGGACACCGTGGAAGGTGTGGTCTCCTAAGAAGTTTAAAACAGCCATGCGGATGCCACTGCATATTCACTGCTCGAATCAAAGGAACTGACAAAGTGGGTTTGCACCCTGATTGGCGACAACACTTTTCCAGATGGTTGCAATGTAAAGAGGCGTGCCTATTCTAAGGGCGACCCCAGTCGACGATCTCTACGACAGGGTCGCCGACTACGATCTCGTGCTGACGCCCGACGCCCCGCTCGCGAGTGCGATCGAACGCCGGATCGACCAGGCTCACTTCGGTACGTTCGCGACGACGCCTCGCCGCCTAGCTGCCGGCAGACGAGAGGGCGCGGAGGACAGAACCGCCTTCCTCGAAATCGTCGACAGGACCGATCACGACTGGAAATCCCTGAGTTACGCGGTCGGGAACGTCCTCCAGTGCTGGGAACACCAGGGGAGCTGTGACGCGATCCTCGAGTACGACGGGTTCGACGACGCAGTCACGCGAGACGTCGTCGAGGTGCTGAACGAGCTGAAGACGACGTCGCGCGACCTCGAGAACTACACTGTCGAGGCGGACTCGGTCGCGGTGGTCGGCGAGGGGCAGTTTACGGAGCTCGAACGCTCGATCCTGCCCGATGAGTACGACGCGGTCCCGCTCTTCGACGAGAGGCCGTTTGAGTTCCCCGAGTTCCACGTGTTCGACTCACCCGCGGACATCGTCGACGCGATCCAAGACACAGTCGACGCCGAGACGGCGAACGACGTCGCCGTCGTCCTCGACAGTGGGAGTCGGTACTCGCCACTGATCGAGTCGGCCCTCGAGACGGCCGATGTGCCGTTCTACGGTGGCCCGGGCTTCACAGACCGTCCGGAACTGCGTGCGTTCGTCGCGCTCTGTCGGACTGCGTTCCGTGGAGAAGGCGCGACCGTCGGCGACGTCCGTCCGATCCTCACACAACTCGGCGTCGACGTATCCATCGACCACGAGAACAAGCAGCTGAGCGCCCTCGACGATTCCGAGACGGAGTGGCTGCGCACGTTCTGTGCCGACCTCGACTCGGAGACGTTCGCTAGCGCACTGGAACGCTTCGAAGGCCGCGTCGACGCGAGACTCGAACCGCTCCACACCGAACTCGAAGCACTCGGTCTCGCCGATCGGTCGGTTTCGGAAACGCGCTTCGACGACCTCGCGTTCTACCTCCAGGCCTACGACGTGCCGGTCGACCGCGAGAACGACGGTGTCCTGCTCGCCGACGCGAAGTCCGCTGGCTACGTCGACCGGCCCGTGGTCTTCCAGCTCGGACTCGACGAGTCGTGGACTCACTCGGCACCGCGTCGACCGTGGGTGAACACGGAGGCGCAGTTCGACCGGTACCTCCGACAGTTCCAGTTGCTCCTCCAGAGTGGCGCCGAACAGTACTACCTGGTTCAAGACACCGCTGGCGGCCGGCCCGTCACGCCGTGTCTCTACCTCGGCGAACTCCTCGACGCCGAGTTCGAACGGTTCGGCGACCTCCCTACCGTCGAACACACGCGACCGCCGGCCGAGGGTGCTCCAAAATTCCGGCGCGAGCCAGTCGATGCCGACCCGGAGCCGCCAGAGACGATCAGCAACTCGAGTCTCAAGACGTACGTCAACTCCCCGCGCGACTACCAGTTCGGGCGGCTCCTCGACGGCCCCGACCAGGACTACTTCACTGAAGGAACGCTCTTTCACGACTTCGCGGAGTACTACGTCGAGCATCCCGGCCACGTCGACGCCGACATTATCGACGAGGTCGCCGAGGTTATCTTAGAGGAGGTCGCGCCGTTCGTCACCGAGTCGGACCGGCCCCTCCGTCGTCGAAAGTACCGAATCGGTCTCGAGACGATCGTCGAGTATCTCGACGAGCACGCTCCCGAGTCCGATGACTTTCTCACCGGTTCCTCCGGCTGGGGTCGTAACTTCTTCGCGGAGTACTTCGATCGACCCGTCGACTCCCCACTGACCGAACGGTGGTTCGAGAACCACAGCCTCGGCGTGAAGGGCATGATCGACCTCGTGGCCTCGCCCGACCACCTGCTGGACTACAAGAGTGGGTACAAAAAGTCGAGTCGCGACGTCGTTCGCAACGCTGCTACCGACGAGCCTGCGGACACCCCGGACTTTCAAGCCGCGCTGTATCTCTGTCACTGGCGAGACGAACGACCCGACGAACAACTCCAGTTCACGTTCTTTCACTTCCTCGAGACACTCGACGACCTCGTTCGAGGCGACCACGATCTCGAGGACTGCCTCACCACGGTCCAGTACTACCCCTGGACGTTCGACGAGCACGTCGGCTCGCGAGCGGCGTACGACGAACTGCACGGCACCTGGAACGACATCACCGAGGTGCTAGAGGACCTCGGCTTCGAGCGCTATACGGAGATTTGCTCCGAACTCACCTTCCCGGAAATCACGGATAGTGAGGAACTCCGAAACTCGGAATTCGCAGACGTGTTCGCCGCTGCAGTGAACGGGGCGACGTCGGACGACGTCGACGCAGAGAAGGGAGCAGATCAAGCAGTTCGACTCTTACACGGCATCCGCTCGAACGCGTTCTTCCGGGAAGACCTCGACGCCCTCGAAGGGTACGTCCAAGACCAGTTCGAAGCGCTGAAACGGTACCACGCTGGCGAGGAACGCTTCCCCCTCGAGGGGCCCGGAGGCGAACCGAACTACCGTTGGGTCGACAACCGTGATCTCCTCCTGGAGGGTAGCCGATGACTGACCGAGACGACCAGTCGGGAGCCTCCAGCGACGCCCCCGTCGAATCCGCTGGTCGTGCCGAGAAGGATTCGACCGACCGATCGTCGAGTGGTGCACCGACCCCCAACGACGCCCAGTCGAAGCTGATCGACTCGACGGACGGGACCTACCTCGTCGACGCCGGGGCGGGGACCGGCAAGACGTTCGCGATCACGCGGCGATACGCGGCTATCGTCGACCAGCCCGACGTCGAACCCGACGACGTCCTGCTGGCGACGTTCACGAACAGCGCCGCGACCGAGATGCGTGAGCGGATCGTCGACAACTCGACGTACTCGCTACGCGAGCTCGCCGACGCCTCGATCCAGACCTTCCACTCCCTGTGCTCGGATCTCCTCAGAGAACACGGTCACCGTGCACCGACGCACCTGGGTATCGACGACCGGATCACCGACTCGGTCCAGGTGATCGAAGACGATTTCCTCGCGGCGGAGCGGTTCCGCGAGTTCTACGACTGCTTCCGACGGGACCATCCCGAGTACGCGGACTTCTATCGCGTCCTCTCCGGACCGGGCGACCTCCAGAGCGTCGTCTCCGAACTCGCTTCGAAGGGAGTCTTCCCGACGAGAGATGGCTGGTACCGCGACGGAGAGGCAGCGCTCGATGGAGAACGGGACGCCTTCGAGGCCCGACTCGAAGAGCTGAACCGGCCTCGGAACGGCGGCTCCAAACAGTCGGAGCTCCGCAGCGCACTCTACGGCTGCACCGACGACAAAACACACTTTCCCGACGCCCCTTCAGAGGCGGAAATTCGGGGCGACGGTACCAAGCGAGCGTCGGACGCCGTGCTCCGCGACGCCTTCAACGAAGACCGATCGGAGCTGAAGGCCTTCGTCCACGACGTCTACTTCGCGTTCCTCGAGTTCGCGCTTTCGCGGAACTACCTCACCTTCGGCTTCCTCCAACTCTTCGCGTTCGTCCTCCTCTCGGAGAACCGTCGAGTGCGCGAGAGCGTCGGATACGACTACCTGATGGTCGACGAGTTTCAGGACACCAGCGAAATCCAGTTCCAGCTCGCCCTCCTGCTCGCCGACACCGACAACATCTGTGTCGTCGGCGACTGGAAGCAGAGCATCTTCGCCTTCCAGTACGCCGACGTCGAGAACATCCGCGAGTTCGAGGAGCGCCTCGGCCGCTACGTGGAGCACTTCGACGACGATCGAATCCGCTTCGAGCCCGACGAGATCACGACGATCACACTCACCGAGAACTATCGGTCGACACAGTCGATCCTCGACTTCTCCAAGCACGCGCTTACGACACCGGCCCAGAAGAAGGAGTCGGTGGACGGTGATCCTCTGGGTACCGTCGCGCCACTCGCCTCGAACGCGCCGTTCGACGAATCGCGTATCGAGGGGTTCGCCCACGAGGACCAGCACGAGGCAGTGCTCTCGGCCATCCAAGAGATCGTCGGCAACGACGAGTACGCGATCGAAGACGACGACGGCGAGCCGACCGCGCCCGCTTTCGAGGACGTCGCGGTGCTCACTCGAACTCGCGACTTCGGCCGTGAACTGATGGCCGCCGCCGAGCCCTACAGCCTCCCATTGGCCTACGACGGCGGCGTCGAACTGTACCGCACCGACCAGGCGAAGCTCCTGCTGGCGTGGCTGCGGATTCTCGAGTCAGACAACGACCGTGGCTGGGCGGCTGTCCTCGAGTCGGCCGGGTACGGTATCGCAGAGATAGAGGATATGCTCGACAGTCGGTCCTATCCAGCGCCGATGGTAGCCTTCCGAGACACACTCTCCGAACTCGAGACTGTCGGGTCGGTCGCCCGACGGGTCTTCGAGCGCTACGGATTCACCGACGAGTACGCCGACGTGTTGCTCGGCGAGATCCAGTCGCTGCACGACGCCTCGACGCTCACTCGCGGCGACCTGATTCGCTTGATCGAGCGGGGCATCGAGGAGGGAACGACTGTAGAGGTGACGACGAGTGCCGGTGTGGACTCCGTGACCGTCCAGACGATCCACTCCGCGAAGGGCCTCGAGTACCCGATCGTCGTCCTCGCGAACATGAACGACGGAAAGTTCCCACCCCGTGGTGGCGGGGACGGTGTCGTCCGGTACCAGGAGCCGCTGGGACTTCGCCAGCGCAAACAGTACGCCGACGTCGAGGCACATCCCCACGTCTACGACAACTGGACGCACGACGTTCTCCGCCACTGCGTCCCGGACGGCTACGACGAGGAGCGGCGGCTTCTCTACGTCGCGATGACACGTGCCGAACACCACCTCGTCTTCGCCGGCGGCGAGAGCCCCAGCACCTTCTTCGAAGAGCTCCCCTTCGAGGAGCGTTCGATCGACCCTACGGTCGAACCCGTCGATAGCGGAGAGATGGCCCAGACACAGCTGCCGTTCTCGGTCGTCCCTCCCGTGGGCCCGCGAGGCTACACGCCCCACTCGCTCATGGACGACTCCGTCTTCGAGCAGGAGGCCGACGACGAGTCGGGGGCGTTCCGTGGAGCCGAGTTCGGCTCTCGCGTCCACGACTTCGCGGAGGCGTACGCGCTTGGCGAGAACGTCTCGCCGACGACCCGACACTACGACGACGAACGCAACGTGAAGGAGTTCCTGGACGGCCTCACGGGCGAACTCCACGTCGAGGAACGGGCGGTACTACCGCTGACCGTTGGGGACGAGCGTGTCACGGTGTCGGGGATCGTCGACCTGGTACACGAGACCGACGACCGGATCGAGATTGTCGACTACAAGACCGACACGAACCGCCGCGGCGAGACCGAGTATCGCAAACAACTGAGTGTGTACTACCACGTGCTTACCTCCAATCATCCGGACAAGTCGGTCACAGTGAGCATTTTCTACACTGCGAGTGGCGAGCGAAGGGACGTAGAACCGCTATCGAAATCGGAACTAAGCCAGTTGGTTTCGACAGTCGACTGAGGTCGTCGGACTCCACCGTTGCTCGATAGATCATTTTCCAATAAGGATCTGGCAGAGTTTTCAGCCAGGCTGCAATCTGCTCGAAATACAGTTCCCGAAAAGCCCACCGAGATTACCGCACCTGTCGCTCGTTGTTTCGGGAAATAACGCTGTTTCTACGGTCTGTTTCCTCTTCTGAGAGTTCTTCAAAGTCGACATGGTCAAATTCGTCATCCGAGAACGCGATCGATTCACAGAGAATCTCAACTAGTTCTGCCCGATTCTCTGATACCGTCTCGAAATTCCAGCGTGGATGAACTGAAGAGACGGCGTCGTTCAGTTCCAATTGTCGCTCCTCCAGTGCAATACTGAACTCCTCAAACGACTCGGCGTCGAAGTCATACTCACCCTGCAATTCTTCCCACGACCTTTCAGAGAGGCTGTCCAAATCTTTTGTTACTTTGACAAGGAGGTCGACATCCTCGAGGCCCGAGGAGCCCATGATTTCCTCACAGATATAGTGGTTACATCGGAGTTCGCAGAATCCCTGGGAGATCTGGTATTTTGCGAGTTTCTGGCCGAACAGCTGGTTTTCAATCTGAATGTTCTCTCGATATCGTAGCAGGGCAAGATTCCCAAGGTCGTCCTGATACTCGGACGCGATCTGTTCCAAGAGATCATCCTCTTCGAAGTGGACCAAACCCTTGACAACATCCTGAATAGTTAGGTCGATTTCGGAGTTGACTTCGGTAGAGAATCCAAGGTGGGACCCCCCGGTTTTGAAGAAATTCTTAAACCATTCGTACTTCTGTTCATCGTTCAAAAACGGAGATTGGGGAAAGACGTGTTCGAGATGAACAAGTTTGTTGTCCGTGTTTAATTCCTGAAGTACAACCGCGTCCTCGGTCTCAAACCCTTCCGAGGAGATCTTCCGCAAGACCTGTTTGCCCCACGCCCTCCGCCAGTCTGCCTGGTACAGAGAAACGACGAGATCCTCGCCGAATGCTTGCGGATCGTCGGTCTCGATATCCTTCAACTCGTTTCGGATTGCATCGTTGAGAGAATCAAGCTCGTGGAACACCTCCATCGCATCAGAGTACGCGGAGTCACGCACGTTGGTGTCAAGCGCAGCAAATGATCTCACAGCAAGCGCTTCAATATCTTCCAAGAGATCCCGCAAGAACGCTTGGTCCCCGATAGACTCCTCACGGACATCATGGTACACACCGAGAACGAGTGGCTGCCAGATGCTCGTGTTTGCATTGTTCAATCTCGTGAGAATTCTGTTACATTCCTGTTCGATCTCTTCGTCACCGTCATTGCCTAGATCTATTCCGCGGTTCTCCGGGTCGATTAGATCGTGATAGTAGGATGCGTACGTGACGAGATCGTCCAGGAGACCCTTGGCATCGGATAGTTCTCCCAATCTTGCTCTGAGTTTATGTGAATCGTCTTCTACCGTAGAGAACGCCTCTAGAAGACGGTTTTTGGTTTGCCCCCGCGAGGTGACCTGACCATCGACAACGAAGAAAGTTCGCAGGAACTCGTTGACCCGCTCGGCATTACCGAACTCGTCGATGACCTGCTCCCACTTTTCGATGTATTCCGGCCCATCGGGTTCGTCCCGGAACCGTCCGACGATGCGAGTCCTGATCACATCAGTCTTCTTCAGTTCTACCCCTCGATCATTGAGGATCTCAAAGATCTTCATCAGCAGGCGGGGGTGTTCCTCCTTGACTTCGAAATAGCCAATATGGAAGGAGTTGAGAATAAAGTTCTTTAGATTTGTCAGTGCGTACCCCCTCTGCTTATACGAGTCAAATTCCTCGAGTTGGTTCTCGATTTTCCGGTCAAACGTCTCGTATGCTGCGATGAGTTTCAGATTGGTCTCCTGGATTCGAACTTTGTTATCAAGGATCGATTGACGAACCTCCGCGTTGAGGTCCTCGCCTGCAGTATTCTCATTTCCAAGTTCATCCTGCTCGTACTGCCAGAGATTTGGGCGCCTGCTGTCATCATCGATAGAGTTGTAGTAGTCTGGGTCGTTGAGCGCTGTGAAATACTGGGCTTCATCCAGACCGAGATCCTCCAAGTAATTCCGTACCTTGATGACGTTGTCCTGGGACTTCGGATGTTTCACTTCCCGCGTGACAAGGAACTCAAGTTTGTCATCGTCCTCCCCCAGAAGGGCCTCGAATAGCTCACGGTTCCGTCTGTCAAGTTTCAGGGCCGGTTCATTTGCAGCACCTGCTCCGGCGCTTCGGTAGACGATGGAACTGATGTTACCCGGTTCCTCTCCTAACTCATCGAATAGCGTATGAGTTTCATCCTGACTGATGCACTCTCGGATTTTATTACTGATTAAATAGAAAACGATAGACAGAGTGGTCAAACGCTGCTGACCGTCGATGACCTCATAGATTTCACCCCCATCTCCTGTATCATCGAGTCTGGAAAGGAACATTGAACCGAAGAACACGTCTGAGACCTCCCTCGAAACGGAATCAGCATCGGCCTCGAAGAGTTGTTCGAGTTCCTCCCAGAGTTCATTCCACTCCTCCTCACTCCACTGATAGCCACGCTGATAGTCTGGAATATTGAAACTTTTGCCAAACACGCCATTCAGATTGTATTTATGGATCTCTACAGTGCGCTTCGCAACGTCGTCGATAATTCGGTCATAGGGGATTTGATCGCCAGAAGCTGTGCCAGAGAAACGAAGAATGTGATTTCCTATAGCAGGGTCCTCGGACATGGATCAGTTCAGAACGTGACCCTACAAATACCTACTTGCAAAGAAATGGGGTCGGTCACGGCCATCGGTTCTTGATTGGAGCGAATATCTCCAAGACAAACGGTCGTGAGGTGAACGACTAGCCTTTTGTTCCGGTAATATACCGATTTGCCAGTGGGGCCGCTGATAGAGTTCAAAATTCCGCCGCACAGTGATCGCTCACTATTGACTATAGGTGATCTGCCCTGGCCAGTCTTCATCAGAAAAATTGTCCAAGGAGATATGATGATTTGCTTCGAGTACAGAGTTAGTGAGGAGAGGAGACAATCGATAGATCTCGCTCAATCGGCGCCGCTATCTTCGGACTCCGACAGTCCACTCGCAGTGCCTCCTTTTCCCAGGCCTGGCCGCCTTTCCCCTGCCAGACGCCGTAGAGCGTGACCTTCGGGAGCTCCAGCACCCCGAAGAGCACCGCGAGAGTGTAGAGCGCGTCCTGAATTTCACCCCAGGCGGCCGCAGTGGTTTCGGGCAACGATTGTGGCACCTCAACGCGCTGGGCCAAGACTCGATGGGAGCGTGCACGCTCGACGAAATCGCGATCGTTGCTAAACAGGAGCACGTCCTTGCGGTTGTCGTTCTGGTACGTGTCGTAGCCCTCGACGATCGCTTCGTCGCCACGATCGGTGGTCACCTCGTCGGCGTACCGGTGGTCTCTGAGGTTCCGGTAGTAGTTCTGACCGAGTCGCCCCTCACGACGAGAGCCAGCGGGCTGATTCCAGAGCGCACTGAAATCGCTGCCAAAAGCCGACTCGATACGGCCAGTGTCCGATCGTTTCTGATCCCAGTCGAGTTCGTCCCGGACGCCCGTCGCCAGGGCGAACCCGTTAACCATCGCCTCAGGACCGGGCTGTAACTCCAGCACGTCAGCAATACGCCATGGAAGCAGGTTCGTGTCGAATCCAGCCACGACTGGCTTGTGGCCGGCTGTGAGATCGGGACTGCCGTAACGAGCAAGGAATTCTTCGATCTCGTCTGCGTTGGCTGGATCGATCAATCCGCCAGCCATCAGGCCGTTGCAGTACGATCGAGGAGCGGGGAGTTCGTCAGACACGCCGGAGCCATACTCTCGTTCGACTGCGTGTCTTGCGTTAGCGTAGTCGCCGTAATCAGCGGTGAACTTGACCGTCGATTTCCCTGGTTCGCCGAGCTGTACCCGGAGGAGTTCACCCACCTCCTCGGCGGGATGTCGAACAGAAAACTCGTCCTCACCGCCATCATAGAGAGCGTTGAGTAGGATCGTGAGCCGAGAGCGTTCGATCTCCATCAGTATCCCTCCGTACGGTCGTACAGTTGGATCGCGGTGCGCGGGATTTCGGGATACAATCGTCCGAAATAGTCCGTTGAGGAAATGTAGAGATAGTACACGCGATCGGCGCCGTAACGCATCCCTGCAGCAAACGCGATGGCAGACATGAACTTCCGACCCGGAGTGATGTCGACGGCAATCTCGTCGGCCTCTTCCGTTCCCTCGATCGCCGACTGCACGTGATCCCGAATTGTCCCGAATTCGGTCTCGTCGTCAATTGGCGTTCGGTGCACGGTTAGTTCGTCGCCCCCATATGCCGTGACTATGCGTTCCGCGTATGTGATCGCCTCCTCGACATCTGCCTCGATATCGGAGAGGGAGAGGACGTGAATAGCCTCGGGGACGAACCCGGAGTCACATGCCGCGGTCAAGCTGTTGACCATCGCCTCGACGTTCGGACTGGCGGTGGTCACCCATGTCTGGGTCATACCCGACTTATTCACAGGATCACCAATTAACCGTGGTGGGCGATCACAAGTGTCACCCGGAGTAGTGTATCAGTTGGAAACCCCTCACGCCCAGTACACTTTTGATGGCCTGCCCTAAACGGATTTCTAAGCACTTCCGGGTGGGTGGATGACAGGTACAACGACAGTTCTCTTTACGGGCGATCTGCACCTCGGCAGGCATCCAACGCAGGTGCCGGAGGATCTCGATGGGCGGCAGTTTTCGCCGACGTCGGTCTGGGAGCAGACCGTCAGTGCGGCAATACAAGAGGGTGTCGACGTGGTGGCGATTTCGGGCGATGTCGTCGACAGACGGAATCGCTTTTTCGAAGCGTACGGCGCGTTTGAATCCGGCATTCGAGATCTGATGGAGGCCGAGATTCCGGTCGTGGCTGTCTCCGGCAATCACGATTTCGACGTTCTTCCACGGATGATCGACGAACTCGGTTTCGAGCATCTCAGGTTGCTCGGGACAGACGGGGGCTGGGACCGCTGGACGTTGGAGGGGGAAGATGGTCCTGCCCTCCACGTAGACGGGTGGTCCTTCGGGGAGGAGCGCGTGTTCCGATCGCCGGTCGACGAGTACGAGCTCGATGCCCATGGAGACGTACCGGTGCTCGGAGTACTACACGGAGACCTCGACGCACCGGAGAGCCGATATGCCCCGATTTCAACTGGTGACCTCACCGCCCGATCAGTCGACGGGTGGCTGCTCGGCCACATTCACGCACCCACGATTCATCGTGACGGCGATCCATTCATCCAGTATCCAGGCTCCATCCAGCCGCTGGATCCTGGGGAACCCGGCCAGCATGGCCCGTGGATCCTCGAGGTCGACGGCTCGGGGTCGATCGATGCTCAACAGCTTCCGATGGCCACGTTGCGTTATGAGGAAATAGAGGTCGATGCCACCGGAATCGACGATCCGATGGCCATCGCACAGCGGGTCTCTGACGAGATCGAGTCCCTCCTCGTCAACGCAGGTAACATCGGTCATCTCGAAGTGCTGCTGCCACGAATCATTTTGACGGGACGGACCGCAGCTCATGCTGAACTGGTCGACGAGCGAGGCGATCTCGAACGACAACTCTCACTTGACCAGGGCTCGGTCTCGGTTCGCCCAGAGGCAGTGGAGGTTCAGACCCACCCGGATGTCGATCTCGAGGAACTGGAAGGCGGTAGCGGGCCTGTTGCCACGCTTGCGGAGATCCTCTTAGATCTCTCTACGGAGGATCGGTCCGTCTCACCTGATCTCATTCAGGATGCCACGGTGGCGATGCGAGAGGCCTCATCCGCCAATACTTACACGCTTCTCAAGCGGGAAGACCGCATCGAGCAGCCCGACGAGGAGCAAGCCCGTGAGTATCTTCAGGCGCAGGCAAGGACGATGTTGGATACGCTAATGGATCAGAAAGAAGGGGCAGCATGAGCTCCGATCCCCTCATCTTCGAGGAGATCAACATCCGGCAAGCCCCCGGGTTTGATCGAGAGCAACTGTTGGTCGACGAAATCGTCGACGGCGTCAACGTGGTCCACGGACCGAACGCCGCGGGAAAAACCACTCTCGCCACCGCAATTGAGTGGCTCCTATGGCCGGATATCAGCCCCGATCGGGTCACGGTCGGAGGCCGCGTTCGGCGCAACGATGACAATTGGGAGGTCGACGTGGATCACGGTCGCGGGGGGTACCGCCAAGATGGTGCAGATGTAAGCGGTCCGACCCGACCACCGGCCGCTGAGAGAGATCGATACCGGCTTGCCCTGCACGATCTCCTTCAGGCTGACACCGACAACGGTTCGTTTGCAAACGTGGTCCAACGCGAGTCTGCAGGGGGCTACGATATCGTCGAAGCTGCCGACCACTTGGGCTTCGACGAGACGCCAACGAGCCGCCGGTCTGGAGTCTATCAGGATGCGGAAGCAGCCGTGGAAGCCGCCTCCGAAGCCGAGAAGGAAGTACAGGAACTCCGGGGCGAGCAAACGCAGTTATCCTCGATCGAAGCGGATCTCGCCGACGCTAAAGCGGCCAAACGACGGGTCGCATTGCTCGAAGACGCCATCGACTACGTCACCGCCAAAGAAGAGTACGAAGCGAAAGCACGAACTGAAGCCGAGTATCCTGAGGTCTTGGCGGAACTGGATGGCGATGAGGCCGAGGATGTTGCAGGACTCGAAGGACGGATTGACTCCCACCAACAGTCCCTCAAGGAGGCAGAGGAGGCGCTGGACGACGCCGAAGCGACGCTCGAGGAGACTGGCCTCACTGAGCAGACGCCGACGGACGCACTCATCGACCAGTGTAGTGAACGCCTCGATACGCTCCGGAGCCTGGAGTCCGATCGCCAGTCCCTCAAAGAGGACATCGAGGGCGCTGAGGCCAAACGAGAGAGGGCCCGATCCCAGCTGCCACTGGATCTCGACACGGACGAGCTCACGGCTATCGACCCCGACGTCTGGAAAGACGTTGCTACATTCGCTCGCCTTTCAGACGAGGTGCGAGCCAAACAGCACGTCAAGACGGAGGTCGAGGAGTGGTTGGGCGATCAGGACGACGTTGAGGAGCAGCCCCACCTCGAGCGAGGGGCAGCTTCGCTGGAGCGATGGCTGAGCACATCGAGTACGCCCGCAGACACCGATAATACCACGACGCTGATCGCCGGAGTGGGATCGCTATTCATCGGGACGGCCGCAGTCGTGCTCGGCGTGCTGGCCGAGCCGATCTTTTTCGGCGGGCTATTACTCGCCGCCATCGCGGGCTACCTGGCGTACCAAACCAGGGGTGGTGGGGATTCTGATGACCCGCGGAAGGCCCATCGGGAGACGTTCCGTCAACTCACCCTCGACCCACCCTCTGAATGGAGCGAAGACGCCGTCCGTTCGCGCTTGAATGAACTCTACGACGCGATGGCTTACCAGTCACTCGCTCAGAAACGCGACCAATTCCGTGCTGGACTCCGGCCCAACGAAGCCGATTTAGAGCAACGGGTTGCGACGCTGGAGCAACGACGGGAAGAGCTCCGGTCCGAGCTCGGTGCGGCGCCAGCGACGACAGACATCGAACTGACGGTCTCAGTTACTGAAATCAGTCGCTGGCAGGACGCCCACGGCGACGTGGTCGAACTGAACGCAGAGCTGGAATCAGTCGGTAGTGAGATCGAGACATCCAAGGCGGAGTTGGAGGAGACGCTGTCTCCGTATGGCTACGATGAGGTTTCGGACGCTGCAACGGGGAAGAGCTACGTCCGAGATCTCAAGCGACGGTTGGATACGCACCGGAACGCCGTCGAAAAGCGTGATCGTGCCGAAAGCACAATCGCGACTGCTGCGGAGGAAATCGAGACGCTGGAAGCGAAACGTGACGCGATCTTCACCGATCATGGACTTGACCCGGACGATCGGGATCGGCTCGAGGAACTCTGTGATCAGCTTACGGAGTACGAACAGGTCTGTCAGGAACGCCGGGAAGCAGCGAACCATCGCGACCGCCAATCCGATCGGTTGGAAGAACACGAAGAGTACGAGGAGTCCCTGAAATCGAAATCGGTTCCGGCGCTCGAAGCAGATCTCGATGGTGCTCGAACGACCGCCCAACAGTACGACGACCTCAACAAGAAGAAGACCGAAATCGAAACGAGAATTCAGCAGGCGAAGCAAGACTCCGAAGTCGAAACGGCACTTGCTCAGAAGGACCGGTCGCTGGACGCGCTTGAGGTCCAACTCCGTGAGGACTACGCATCCATGGTGGGCGACGTCATCACCGAGCATCTCCGCGACGACGCCCAGATAGCAAACAGACCGGAGGCGTATGACCGGGCTTGCCATCACCTAATTACGATCACGAACGGGCGCTACGACCTCGCGTTCGACGACGATCGGGGGACGTTCCTCGCGCAGGATACGGTAAGAGATCGGGTGATCCGACTCGACGAACTCTCCGACGGGACTCGGCTCCAACTGCTTCTGGCAGTCAGACTCGCCTTCGTCGAGGTTCAGGAGGGCGATCCCCAGTTGCCACTGATGCTCGATGAGACGCTCGCGAACTCCGACGATGAGCGGGCCTCGATCATCATCGACGCGATGATCGATCTCGCTAGGGACGGGCGACAAATCTTCTACTTCACCGCCCAGGGCGACGAGGTCGCCCGTTGGGAGCGTGCACTCGATCAAGCAGATGTCACCCATGCAACAGTCGACCTGGCGGACAAACTCGGGCTGGAGTCAGCGATCGAAATACCGGAGTTGGAGTCGATCCACATCGGCGCCAACGAGCTACCCGACCCAAGTGGCCACGATCACCGAAGCTTCGGTGAGGAACTGGGAGTTCCGGAGTTCAACCCAAGACAGGGCGCACCCGGCATCCACGTCTGGTATCTCGTCGATGACCTCGAGGTGCTCGAGCGCCTTCTCGACACGGGGATCGAACGGTGGGGACAACTCAGGACGGTGTTGGACCGCTCCGGAACCGATCTCGTCGCAGAGGACACGGAGGTGATCGAATCCTTCAGGCTCGGCGGTCTGGCGATCGAGGCATTCGTCGAGGCTTGGCAGCAGGGACGCGGCGAGCCCGTCGATCGGGCCGCGCTGGAGGCCACCGATGCAGTCACGGACTCCTTCATCGATGAGGTGTCCGACCTCGCGCGCACCCACGACGGGAATGCCAGAAAGATCATCCAGTCACTCAGGAACGGCGCGGTCAATCGCTTCCGGAGCGACAAGATGGACCAACTCGAGGAGTACTTCGAGGCGGAGGGGTACATCCCAGCGACCAACCAACTCGATTCCGAACAGATACAGCGTCGGGTGCTCCAACGGCTCGTCGCAGAGGACATCGAGCGGCAGCGTGCCGTTGAACTCGCTCGGGACGTCCTAAAGAGAGTGCACAAACCGCCTGGGTCAACCGCTGAGAAAGGATACGAATGATTGCTTTGCTACGCGGCGAACAGGGACGAATGGCTTTGTATTTCCGTCGAGTAGCATTCCTTCTATGAGCACACAGCAGGGTAGAAACCAATGAGTTCCTTGCTGCCTCCAGACTGGGTCGAGGCGCGCCCCTATCAACAGAAGGCGATCTCCGCATGGCTCGACGCGGACGGACGCGGTATCCTCCGGATGGCCACTGGAACCGGGAAAACAGTCACGTCGCTGCTTGCCGCTTCAAAAGTCGCGGAAGTGACCGACGGGAAGTTCGTACTGGTTGTCGCCGTGCCATACCAGCATCTCGTCGATCAGTGGGCCGAGGACCTCCGAGACTTCGGGGTCGAGCCCATTCTTGGCTACCAATCCCGGCGTAACTGGCAGCCCCAACTCGAGCGTGAGCTGCTTGAGTTCAACAACGGCGATCGAGAGTGCTGTGCAGTGGTCACGACTCATCGAACGCTTTCGATGGAGGCTGCACGGCAGACGTTCAAACGGGTCGCTGGCCAGATGATGATTATCGGCGACGAGGTCCACCATCTCGGCGCGAACCAGTCACAGAAGGCGCTGATGGACAGGTTTTCGCTCCGTCTCGGACTATCCGCAACGCCCGAGCGGTGGTACGACGATGAAGGGACGAACGCGCTCGAATCATATTTCGGGGGCACCGTCTTCGAGTATGGCCTAGACGAGGCGATCGCCGCCGGTGCACTGTGTGAATACTACTACATCCCACACATCGTCGAGTTGGACGACGACGAGATGGTGGAATACATGGAGTTGTCTGCTGAGATCGGTCGCCTCATGGCCCGTCAAGATGGTGACGGGGTAGACCTCGAGGAGAATCAGTCACTCCAGCAGGCACTCTTCAAGCGAGCACGACTTATCGGGACCGCCAGGCAGAAACTCGACATCCTGATCGAGTTGATCAGTCAGGAGTCCGATCCGTCCCATACCCTGGTGTACTGCAGCGATGGTGCAATGGGGATCGACGAGGAGGGGCCCCGGCACGTGGATGCAACCACGGACCGTCTCAGAAACGACGGTCGTCTCACGGTCAGACAGTTCACCGCTCGCGAAGATCAGGGCGAGCGTGAAGCGCTGTTGAAATCATTCGACGCAGGTGAGATCGACGTGCTGACCTCTATTCGCTGCCTGGACGAGGGCGTTGACGTCCCAGCGACCCGGACGGCCTATATCCTCGCGAGCACGTCGAACCCGCGCCAGTACGTCCAGCGGCGTGGGCGTATACTGCGAAAGCATCCCGGAAAACAGTACGCCGTCATTCACGATTTCATCACCGTCCCCGACATGGACAGACACCCGGAGTTGCTTTCCGAGGACCGATACGAGGCCGAGCGAAGACTCATCCAGAAAGAATTGGAGCGCGTGAGCACGTTCGCAGAGTCCGCCCGAAACCATCCCGACGCCGATATCGATGGGGTGGCAACGACCGAGCGGTCCTTGCAGGAATTAAAGCGACATTACGACCTTCTCGGCGTCTGAATAATGTCTGGAGGGGATGGCCTTTGTTCAGCACCTCACAACGGAAATAGCCGGTGGAGATTTAAGGCCAAAGCGAGGGGTTGTCTATATCATGAGTAGCGGTCCGACCAGTAACCGTTCCCTAGACGACGCGGATATCGAGTTCGACGAGGAGACTCTCCGACGGATACGGGAACGAGTGCTGAGCGCCGAGAAAGAGAAACTCAATCTCGATACCCCACATGGGATCAACAACGAGATCGAGGAGACCATTCGCGAGGAGGTCGAGTAATGGAACTCCACGAGCTCGAACTACAGAACTTCCGTCAGTTCCAGGACGACACGATCGAATTCGCCCACGGGGGAGAAAACGGCGTCACTGTCGTGCACGGAGCCAACGGGTCCGGGAAGACGACACTCCTGAATGCGTTCACATGGCTCTTCTACGAGTCCGTCGATTTCGATACACGCCCCAATCGGTTGATAACTGAGGGAGTGGTTGCCGACGCCGATACCGGTGAGCAGTTTACCGTTTCGGTCCGACTTGAATTCGCTCACGAGGGGTCTGAGTACGTCGCACAGCGAGAGGCGATCTATGAAAAGCGGTCGAACACTGACTTCGACGGTGAGTTGCTGGATATGAACCTCACCGTAGAGGAAAATGCCGGCAGCGGGTGGGAGGGGCGAGGGAATCCAGCGAACACGCTTGATCAGATCATTCCGGAGCGCCTGAGCAATCTATTTTTCTTCGACGGAGAGGACATTGAAGAGCTAGCGGGGCTGGACAACCAGGACCGCATCCAGGAGTCGATCCAGAATATCATGGGGCTGACTATCCTCGAACGAGCAACCCGCCACCTGGATGCGGTCGCGGGACGCTTCGAGGACGAAGTCGAGGAGAACGCCAGTGACGAGCTCTCGGCACTAATCGACGAGAAGCGTGAGATGGAGGAAGCGGTTGACTCATTGGAGCGAGACAAAAGCGATACAAAGCGCTCCAAAGAGCGAATCGAAGGGGAAATCGGGGATATCGAACAGAAACTCGAGCGGCTCGATGAAAGTGCTGCCCTTCAGGAGCGACGGGGCGAATACGAGGCTGAACGGGAAAGGTTGGAGGAACAAGTCGAGGAAATCAATAATGCGCTCCGTGCCGACCTGAACGACAAGGGCTTCGTTCCGTTGGCGATGCCGCTGATTCAGGACACGGCAGAGGATCTCGATCAAATGCGCAAAGATGGGGTGATCCCCTCGGACCTCAACAACTCCTATATCGAGTCACTGCTTAGCGCAGAGCAGTGTATTTGTGGGCGTCCACTCGAGCCAGGTACTGAGCATTACGAACAAATTGAGGCACTGATGGGAGAAGCGATCGCCGATGGGGTCGAGCAGAACGCGATTCGCATTATCGGTCACCTCAATCAGGTTGGAGAACTGGACTCGCAGTTCCACGAAAGCGTCGAGGACCTCATCTCACGCCGCAAGAACCTCCACGATGAGATCGCCGATCAGAACGAACGTATCGACGAAATCACGTCCGAACTCCAAGAGATGGAGCAAACGACGGAATCGGGAGAATCGATCCAGGACCTCGAAGCCCAGCGGAAATCGAAAAAGGAGGAAGTCTCCGAACACGAGAACGAACTCGGTCGCATTCAAGAGCGTATCGAACAGACGGAAGAAGAGATCGAGTCGATCAAGCAGGAGATCGACGATCAGCGGGACGAACGTGAGGAAGCACTGGTCGCAAAGCGTCGCCAGCGAGCCGCCGAACTCGTCCAAGAGGAACTCGAGGTAGCGTTCGAGGACCTCAAGGGGAAGGTCCGTCGCCTGTCGAACCAGAAAATCGAAGAGACGTTCGGTTCGATCGCGAGTAAGGACCTCTCGGCCGAAGTGACCGAGGAATTCAAACTCAAGATATCCCAGAACGTCGGTGGCAATCAGATCGAGGTCGACAAGTCCACGGGAGAACGGCAGATTGCGAGTCTTGCGTTCGTCGGGAGCCTGGTTGATATCGCCAGAGACCGATACGAATCGGAGTCGGATTCGGAGTACTTCACAGGTGGCATTTACCCGCTGGTTATGGACTCGCCTTTCGGCGCGTTGGACAAATCACACCGCCGCATGGTCAGCAGGGTGATCCCTACTCTGGCCAACCAGGTCGTCGTTTTTGCGACCGACTCTCAGTGGGAGGGCCCCGTCGCTGAGGAGATGATGCCAAAGGTCGGGAAACAGTACTGGTTGGATTTCGACTCCGGGGAGGCAGAGGGCGCCTACCCACGGACTCGAATTGAGGCCGAACCCGCGACTGCGGGAGGTGACTGACTATGAACTTCATTAAATACAAGAAATCCGATCTGTACGACCGCGTGGTCGATGAGTACGATATCTTTGAAAACTCGTATGATTTCATGGTGTTTCTCGCGGCGTTAGGCTATCGGGAGGACGAGGTCGACCGGGAGGGCTTCGAGGGCAGTGACGACGACGGGACCCGGGGGCAGATTGGCGTCGACAACTTCTTCGCAAACGACCTGTACCGCGTCGTTGCAACTTCGATCGCATTTCAGGATACTGGGGAACACAAGGCACTCGTCGACGTCGAGTTGCAGGCCGAAAAGCTCACACAGTACGCTGCTGGCGGGCTCCGTGTGGCCGAGCGTGAATTCGGGACGACAGCAGGAGATCCGACGGACGCCATGGTAAACTACGTCCAGAATCTGGACGAGTCGCCCGGAGGGGGCTACCAGGGGACCCTCGGCGATATCGTTCAGTCGTTCAATGACGAACTGCTTGAGGGGGAGGCGGAGGACAAGTCCCCCTGAACACCTGTGGCGACAGGTACATCTCGCAGCACGAGGGAACATCCCGAATTTCTAAGCAATGACTTCTAACTCCTCGGAGCGTGGATCGTCAGCGAGCAAACGCGGAAAGTCTGCCGAGTCGATCGATCTTGGGGACGATCCTCGAGCCGAAGTGCTCTACAGGCTTGCAATCGTGAGTCCGTGCTCGGTTGAGTCTCTCTCATCTCGGTGTTGCAATGACCAAATCCGCTCTGAACTCGAATCCAGATTCGGGCAGGAGATAGCGATCAACGAACGTAGGACCATCCAGTTGACGTCCAGAGCCTACTCGGACGTCCTCATGGGGAGCAAATCACACCTTGAATCAGCCAGAGACACCCATGAGGACGGTGAGAGACTCAGATCAGACGAAGCATACGACCCCGCGCTCGCGCAGTTCAATCGTGCCGTGAGTATCCTCGATGGGGTGGCCGAGGCGCTCGATGCGATCGATCAGATACCCCCGAAACTGAAGGCAGCATTCGTGAACGCAAGGATGTTTCATGACACCCTACGGAAACGGGTTGCACAGTCGACCATCGAGTTGCAGGTCGGCCGCACACAGCACCATCAGTCTCGGAACGAAGCCGGCCAGTCGAGTACCGAAGCGGGCCTAAAGACTGCGCTCAGCGGGATTGAATCGGCGATCGAAACCGCCAAGCGATGTAATGATGCGCTCCTCCTCGATGACAGCGAGTCGCTCTCGCTTTCTGACCTGCAGCGGCGGCAAAAAGAACTCCAACGTCAAATCGACGAAATATCGGATGCCGAAGTCGAGGGGGATGCTGGTGCGCGATCCGGAAAGGAGCCGCTCAACACGAGGGCCGAGTCAAGCAGGCGGGAGCAATCGTCCGAACCTCTGGACTCATCTCCCACCAAGGAAGACTTGCTCAAGGAACTCCAGCGACTTGCGACCGAAGTTGGGGAGCCCCCAACGCCGACACAGATGCGCAATCACGGCCGCTACGACGCCAGTCATGTGTCGGAAACCTTTGGCACCTGGCGGGCTGCGACCGAGGTTGCCGGTGTCAGCGATTCTTCTCCGCCTTCCACGACCGGAGCACAGGAGTCTGGCACCGCGAAGTCCCAACTCGATGCTGCAGCATTCGAGACGAGCTGGGAGTCAATCCCGGAGAACGAACGGCTTGAGGAGCAACTCCTCGTCAGGGTGACTGGACAGCAGCACCCGAACGGAGATCGCAAAACGGCTATCCTCGAACTCATCGATCGGGACGGAACGCCTTTCAAGATGGACATCTGGACAACCCACGACATCGAGGCCGAGTTTACCACCGATACGTGGTACGCAGTGAAACATGCGAGGGGCAAGGTTTGGGGCCACGACGAGGGCGATGAGTTCAAGAAACGGCTCAGCAGCACAACTGGTCTGGAAGTCCACGAAATTGGCCCGGAAAAGCCGGATCAATCCCGTCTGGTCGATTCCCCGAACCAGAATGAGAAGCGGACGCCGGCGACCGACTCCCAAACTGACGAATCCAGTACAACAACAGGGCAGGCAAGCAACACTGCCGAAAGCGACGACGCTGAGCGTTTGGAGGAAGAGGGAGGGATCTTAGAAGACATTAAATCCGAGTTCGAGTAGTTATAGCTCTTCGATGAAACCACCTGCGGGAGACTCGATCGCCAACCACAACATGACCGAAACAACAGACCTGCCCGTCCACGGTTCACTGCACGTACTCGACCACGAGAACATCTATAAGCGCGAGGGATGGTGGAAATCCGTCGTTCGATACCAATACGATGGGTCCACCGATCACGATGAAGTTGCCGTCTATCTGTGGAACAAGGACGGAGAGTGGAAGCGCAAGAACAAGTACGTGATCAAAACGCCGGAAGCCTGGCGCACAGATCGGACGATCATTAACCAGCTGTTTGGCGACACGACACCCAGCGGCTCGGAGACAGAATTCCCGACGAGCGACTACTATACTGTCGAAGCAGGGGAGACAGTGTTCCAATCAGAGAACTGGTGGAAGGCAATCGTCAAAATCCAACAGAAAGGGACGTACGAGACAGAGGAAATGATGGTCTACCTGTGGCAGAACTCTGAGGGAGAGTGGCGTCGGCGTCAGAAGTACACGATCAAGAGCCAATCGAAGTGGGAAGGTGAGGCTGATGTGATCAAATCTGTTCTGGACATCGATACTGGTACCGATGAGTCTGCTGAGACGCCAGAGACTCCAGCAGGAGAGACATCGGGAAGCATGCCACCGGAGTTCGAAGGTCTGAATCGGGAGATAGAGAAGCATCTCAGCGGAGAGATCGACGGATGACGACTCTCCAATAACTCAGAAATCCTGTGTAGATCGCAGGTGCGTCAACTGCACAGGATAGCAATTCTGGGATCGTGGCAAGTTCAGGCGGCGATGTGGAGCATACCGATCGCGCTTTCCCTGTTGGAACTAATTGACTCTATGGACGTAGATCGGGCAGAGGGCGTGCTCCTCGGGCTCGCCTGTGGAGACGCCCTGGGCCGGCCTGTCGAATTCAAATCTCCTAGAGAAATCGAGGGGCGGCACGGTCAACTCACAGAGATGGTTGGCAATGGGACATGGAGCCAACCAGCAGGGATAATAACCGACGACACCGAACAGGCACTCTGCATCGCCAGAAGCCTCAATGAATACAGGAAGTTCGATCCCGCCGACATTGCAACCCGATTCGTCCAATGGTACGAGACTGGGCCATTCGATATAGGGATCATGACGCGGAAATCACTGCAAGCCCTCCAAAGTGGCGACTCCTGGGAGCAAGCGGGTGAGTTGGTCTGGAAAAACAGCCAAGAGGGCGAAAATGCCGGGAACGGGAGTGTGATGCGCTCTCCACCGCTTGCTCTCATGTTCTTCGATGAGCCAAAAAGACTCATCGAGAGCAGCCGCCACTGCTCCCGCATCACACATGCCGATCCCAGGTGTACGTATGGGTGCGCAGTTCTCAATCTGACAATCGCAGGCATACTCCGAGATGAGTCGTCTCCACTAGAGACTGCACTTGACAAGGTGAGAAAGGATGCCCCAAACGAACTCATCGAAGCTCTCGATGTCGTTGTTCACGGAGACGCACCATCCTTGTCTACGTCCGGATATGTTATCGACACGCTCCAAACGGCCCTCCACGATGGGTTGGGGGGAGCGGATGCTGAAGATGCTATCGTGACTGCAGTGAATCGCGGCGGAGATGCTGACACTATTGGAGCTATTACTGGTGCAGTCGCCGGGGCGAGATTTGGGGCCGAATCACTACCCGCTCGGTGGGTCGCAGCTTTAGATGAGCGGGATGAACTGGAAGGATTGGCGGCCGGACTCGTCAACTAAGCATAAATAGATTCAATCGCGCGCTGACTTGCGCCAGCATTCTGTGAGAAACCACGGCAGAAACCACATGTTCCAGAATTGATAGATCTCGTATCAAGACCAACATTGATTTCAAGCGATGATCAGATGGCTCTCGAATCCATCATTTTGAGTCGAAGAAATCGGATGATCGACAGGCTGGAAGGAACTTTCGAGAGTGAGAGAACTTCTCAATGCGCGTTATAATCAAATCCATTCGTCATTCAGAGTGAACTGGGTGATATCAAATACGACCAGAGAATATCAAACTGAGTTCTTATCTTGAATTGAATAGTTCAATTCGGCAAGTAGTTATTTCAAAGTGAAATCCAATACCCATTCCATGAACGGAAGGCATGATTTCCTGTTCTGGTACGAAGAGGGAAACAGCCACTCCAACACCCAAAAGGAGAACAACACGACAGACGCCCTGCTCAAGTGTCTCAAGGAGTGTAGCGACACCCTCTCCCGAAGTCTCGTCGGTGAGAGCATGGACATCGAGTTGCCGTCCGGGACTTTTGATTGGGAGTTCACGTCACAACCCGTGCTGTCCGACAAGAACGTCGGTGAATGGTCCATCGTTTCTGAGCAGACGTACCTGGTTGGAGTGTCGAAGAAAGGACAGAACGTGGCCGCTAACGCAGATCCCACTGAAATCGAGGACAGCGACCGTCCCCGGCCAGACGGACTGATCCAGTTGCGTGATCGGAATCATCCAGACGCCGATCCGTACAGTATCCTGCTGGAAGTCAAAACGGGCGATGACACACTGAGTACTGGAGAGATGGGCAAATACCGGTCAGCAGTTGGATTGACGGCACCGGAGCACACTGAGCAGTGCCAAGGAATCGATTGGCTGTCGGTCTATGATGTATTTACCGACCACCTCGAACGAACTGATCGGCAACCTGATCGGTTCCTCATTGATGAGTTCGTAGAATACCTCTCCTGGTTTGAACTGGATCGAACGATAGCTGCACATCCCGGGACCTACCCCAAATTCATGAAACTCTCAGGCTCGCCACGGGAGGGACGGAATAAAATCGAAGTCAAATTCACCTGGGAACGAGATGATGGCTCGAACTCCCAGTCCCCCTCCTTCACCGCTGCGGAATTGAATACGTGTCTCAGCCAGATCCCCCAAAAGATACGGACTGGAGCCTTTGTAGATGCTGATCTATCTGTGCTGGAGGATTGGGCACGATCAAAGTATGGCGACGGAGCCATCGATAGCGGCCAGCGGATTGCTGTATCCCCAGCAGCAGAGACGGGGCAACGGTAGCAGTCGATCAATCCGATGACATCGCCACAATCGAATTTGAGTCCGGGAATAACCCAACCGAGTCGATCGAAGTACGCCACAAGGCTCTATAATTGAACGGATCCAACCTCTTACCAATCTGGGCAGGGGACACTGGTCCAAAGAACACACATTCCAGCAGTCCTCGATCCTGACGCCTTTAGGACGTTGATGAAAGAGCTGGATAGGGGCACTCGACGTGATGCCTTCGGGAGAGAGATCCCAGATGTTGGGGCACTCTGGGAGGGCGCGTTATAGGCCATGACAGTGTATTTGCCGAATGCCGTAGATCGCTCTGCCGATACTAGCCCCCGGCATATTTTGAATGGTCCTTCGGGAGCTGCCAGGTGATCGGATCGAGGGCCGATGGAATACTCTGATGGATCAACTGGATTACGACCAGATTTTCGATGGCGGCGTGTACCTACAGCCTCAGCAATCGGTCGACCAGGACTCACACGACATTGGGGCGATCTCGAAGTAGTAAGTAGAGCAACGGTTGAGTTTTCTCCAATCCCTTACCTAGGTGGTTCCACTCTGGGGAAAACAGGATGGACCGTAGACTGCAGTGAAATAATGTGGAGTTCATGCCACCATCCCGCAGATATATGTTGGTGAAGCCTGGCTCGGCGAGGGAGCACGACCAGTGTCGTAGCAGTTTGAATCCCGTCGAAAATGCGAGAGGAAGATTCAGTCGTCAGCTACTGTGTCACTCCGCGACGAGCTTGTACAGCGTCCCCGAACCATTCGCCGTGAACACCGCGCCGTCGACGACAGCAGGCGAAGTTACATCCGGTCCACCGGTCTCGAACACCCACTCTGTGCTCCCATCGGCCGCGTCGAGCGCGATAACGTCTCCGTAGAGGCCCCCGAGGTACACCGTTCCGTCGACCACCGCGGGACCAGCTTCCTCGAACCACGTGTCAGGGCTTATTTGCCACTCCTCGGTACCCTGAGCAGCGTCGTACGCGTAGAACGTGTTCCCAGAGTTGGCCATGTACACCGTTCCGTCGGTGTAGCCAGGAGCCATGCCCGACCAGGAGGAATCGATCGACCATTCCACAGTGCCGTCATCCACGTCGATAGCCGAAAATTTCCCATACTTCTCGGAGATGAACACTAGCCCCTCAGCGACAGTCGGCTTCGAGTGGATGTCGTACTCGTCGAACTTCCATCGTTCGGACCCACTCTCGGCATCGATAGCCCACAGAACATCGTCGAACACGGTGTAAACCGTACCATCGGCGACTGCGGGCGATCTCGTCCAGGTGCCATTCTCGAGCGTTTGCCAACGTACCGTTCCCTCGACCGCATCGATCGCGTACAAACCCCCGCCGAAGTTGCCTACATACACGGTATCGTCGACCACGACAGGTGAGACGAATCCATCACCTTCCGCCGAGAACTCCCACTCGACAGTCCCGTCAACCGTAGAGAGTGCGTGGAACATCTGCCCGCCACCGACGTAGACTCTCTCCTGTGAGACTGCTGGAACGAACTCCGAATCGTGACCAGAAGCGAACTGCCAGCGCTCACTACCGTCGTTCGCGTTTACAGCGTGGAGTGGACCTTCGCTACTCTGTACATAAACAGTACCGTCGGCTACCACCGGTGCATACGTCGAATCGCCGTCGACGTCGAACGTCCACTCTGCCTCGACCGCGGTTTTTGGACCAGTCTCGGCCGGTGCGTGCCCGGTCTTCGACGGGTTTTGTCCCATCATCGGCCACCCACCCACGTCACTCTCCACCGGTGCTCGACGGTCGTTCGTCACCGATTGGTTGTTCCTCGTGTCGTTCGTAGAAGTATCATCGTTAGTGCTACCGCTACTACAGCCAGCCAATCCGACTGCGCCCGCGATACCCAGCGTTCGAAGCAGTTTACGTCGAGTCTGTGGGGACACGGCCCCGATTCGCCGCGGCTTCCGTCTTAAACCTGTAGCGGGAGTGTTCTCGTTCGTCGTCTGCAAGCCCGACACTGGTGAGGGTCCCGACGAACACTCCATACCAACGATTTTGCGCATTCCAGTCGATGACGCGATTCTGGAGTCGACACTCGATCAAGGAAACACCCAAAGAGAGGACCGAGATAGTCATGGGCGACTGCGATACAAACGACTTGAAAATTGTGTAGGAGGAGAGCCGCATGGACTTCGGCGTGGAACTAGCCAACTTCGACGGGGAACCACCGAGGTCGAACTGCAAGAGGTGTGAGAGTTCAACAACCCATGGTATGACGTGGCATCGTGCGACGTGACTGCCACACCTCCCTGCAGTACCGTACCTACGTACTCTCGATCCACGACTGCACCCGAGCCCGTAACGTCGGAGTCCCCGCGGTCACGATCCCCTCATCGGATTCGTTCGGCGACCCTGCATCGTCCGACATCGGTGCACTCGGGGTGTCGGCCCCACCTCGCTCCTCGAGTGCCATCTCCAACGAGTCGATCTCGTCCTCCCGACGAGCCAACGCGGTCTCCAGCGTCTCGACGCGGTCGACCAAGAGCCGAACGCGCTCCTCCCGTGGGGCGGTCGAACCTGCCGATTCGTCGGCGGATCGCGTACCGTCGTCACTCTCGGACTCGGCCTCCGTCTCCGGGTCGTAGAACTCCGACGTCGTTGCCACAGCCCGTTCGATCGTCCGCTCGCCGTACGTCGCGCCGTCGGCGTAGTGAACCTCGTCCCACTTGTCACGCAACAGCCCGGATCGACGAAACAGGCGGTCCATCTGCATGCGATCGCCACCGGTCCAGAACGCCAGCAGGCAACACAGCGCCATATCTGCCTCCGAGTGGCTGTCGTAGCCCACGGACCGCCCGTTCCACAGTCGCTCGAACTTCGCACCGTTCGCGGCCGAACGCGCCCGCTCCAACAGTGCGTCGTCGCCGAGGCCAGTCGTGATTCCGACGGCCGAGGCTCGAGTGTTGGACTCCGCTCTCGCAGACGACCCGTCGTCACTGGGCGCGTCCGGAGAGTCCTCGGCCAGGTACTCACGGTGGATAGCCTCCAACGCGTCCTGGCGATTTCCGATCCGCTTCGGACGGTCGGCCACCACGTCGCCGGTCACCGTGAAGAATCGCGCTCGATCGTAACACTCGATCGACCCTCGACGATTGCGGCCGTCGGGGAGTTCGCCCCGCACCAGCACGTGAAATCCAGTCCCCGACGGAGACACTTCCGTGTAGGAGTCCAGCCGGCGAATCACATCCCGAGCCTCCGCGTCGATAGCTCCGGTTTCGGGGTTCCGGCAGTCGTCCAGGTCCACACCGACGAGTGAGTCGTCCACGGTGAACACGAATCCAAGGCCGTTCCCGTCGCCGGACTCCAGGTGAGCGAGTGCCGCCTCCACGTCCGTCCACGTGTCGGAATCCGTCGACGATGCGAAGCCGCCCGCTGCAGGATCGATCGGCACTTTCGTCGCCTTCCCATCGCGGTCCTTCGTCTGCCAACACACCCACTGATCGTGCGCAACAAGTCGATCCGGCAGCGAGGACACCTCGAGGTCACCGATCACGCGTGATCACCGTTGGACCCCGGTTTGTCGTCCTCCCGTGAGTCCGATTCCGCACACAGTTCGATTCCATCGTAGACGTGAACGATCTGGCTCTCTTCCCCGCGGACACGCGTGCTCTCACAGTCGACGGCGTCCAGCAGCCGCCGTCCGAACCAGACATCGTTCGTCGCGTCGACGTCGTTGTCGTCGGCCCACGCCTGGTACCGCTCGAACAGGGCGTCCTTGCGGACCTGCTCGTTCGGGGCCTCTCGAACGAATTCCGCTACGAACGCAGCGACCCCACCGTCCTCGTAGCTCCCCTGCTCGAAGCTGATCTCTGGGGCCGTCTCCTTCGCTGTCGCCGAATCGTCTTTGGGCGCTTCAGCGTTCTCGGAGTCTGTTTCGTCGGTACCGGAGTCGTCCGTGGCCGTCGTTTGGTCTGTCGACTCGACTTCCTCCTTCTCCTCGTCGACTCCGGCCGTGTCGGTCTCCACCGGCCACGGTTCCTCCGGGTAGGGGTACTCGTTCGGGGGATACGACTCGCCGTCGCGATAGCACTGCGGCTCGCCTTCGGCCGTGAACAACAGGAGTAGATAGCTGTCTTCCGGGATCTCCGGGTCGGGGAGCGCTCTTCGTGGACGGAAGGGCCGCTTGATCGGGACCCACGCGGCTTCGAACGCCGCCGTCGACTGGTAGACACTCGTCTCTCCCTGTCCGTACACGGTGTAGCGATCCTCGCCACTGTCGTAGCTGTAGGACGCGGGGAGCGCGTCCTTCGAGATCTCACCCGTCGTCGACAGCCGCGTGATCTCTTCGGAGCCGTCAGAGAGTACGATCTCTCCGTCGGCTCTCATCCACACCGTCCGATTCGTGTCGGACGTCCGCGGACGAACCGCCGTGACGCCACCCCGTACGTCCGCACCGCCGCCGAAGGAGAGCACACTTCCGCGATTGTAGAGGCGGACGTCGCCGTCCTCGTCGGGTTCTTGGTGGGGCGCGGCGAGGATCGTCTCCATTCGCTTGGCCCACTTGTCGGTCGGATCACTCTCCCGGACCAGGAAGATGGGGACGCGGTCTTTTTTCTGAGCGCGCTTCAGGTTCTGGAGCACCTTGACCGGCCGTCGGGGCGTCGTCGTCTCGGCCTCGATGGCGTACTCGACGTCGGTTTCGGGGTGGACAGCCAGCCCGTCTGGTAGCTCTCGATTGTCCTGTTCGGTGATCTCGACGAGGAATCCGTGCCGGCTCAGTGCCCGCTCGGCGTCGAGGAGCAACGCCTTGTGCGTCGGCCCGCCGGCGGACTTCACGGCACCGAACTCCGTGTCCGCCGCGCTCTCGCCGCGGCCAGTCAGTCGAACGACGACGCCGTCGCCGCCTGGTTCGATCTGTGCGTCGATAAGCTCCGACCGCTTCCGCGTCTCGGGGAACTCCTCCCTGTTGTACTCGATACCGGGATGGAAGGCGTCGAGGTGCTGGGCACAGACTGGATCGACCTCCTCCACGGGGACCCAGCCGTTGTCCGCCCGCTCCTCGTTCCGGAACTGGACCGACCGGACGGCACACGCCATCGCCTCGGCCACTGGTGATCTCGTGTCGCCAATGTCGATGTCGCTCCCGTAGACGAGATCGTCGACGATCTCCTCGTCGGAAGGTTTCGTCGTCCCGTACCGTTGGAGACTCTCTTCGACGACGTCATCGACTGCCGCCTCCGGCCGCAGCGGCGGATAGGGTGGAAACGTGTCGAGGAGCACTGGCCGCGAGTAGCGCCCGTCGTCGAGGGGTAGTTTCGTCCACGCGCGGTACATATCGGCCGAGGTCAGATCCGTCGGGTCGTAGCCCTCGAAGCGATCCATCAGGATGCGGGCGTCCTCGAACTTGTTGACGGAGAATGCGAGGAGATTATCGCAGTTGTTCTGGACCGCCTGGAGCGTCTCGTCTTCGAGTTGGGAGGGGTACTGCGTCGCGATAGTCACGCCGAGTCGCATCGATCTGGCCCGGGCGAGCATCCCCGCGACGTCGAGGTTCTTGCTCGCGATCTCGTCGAACTCGTCACAGAGGACGAAGTAGGGGTCCGGCGTGCCGGACGTTCGGTGGGCACGGCGCTGGATCGCACTCCAGAGGTTCCGCAGTACGCCGAGGGCGATCATCTGCTTGATGTCCGGGTTCTCCACGGGCGTCCGGACGACGACGATGCGGTCGTTCTCGATGACGTCGCCGAAGTCGATCGTACTCTCGCGGTGGGCGATGATCCGCCGGACCACCGCGTTCTCGACCCAGGACTTCATCCGCTTGAGCAACGGCCGGACGGTCTCGTCGTCCATCCGGGCGATCTCGCGACAGAACTGATGGACGTAGGGGTCCTCGACCTCGTCGGCAAAGGACGCTCGGCGGTCGGCGTTGGCGAGGACGAAGTACATGTCTATCACCGAGAAGTCGGTGTCGGACTGGAGCATCGCCCGTCCCATCGACTCGGTGATCGAGGACATGTTGATCCCCCAATACTCCTCGGTGTCGAACACCGCCGTCAGGGTCTCGACCCGACTCTCGATCTCGTTCTCGCGGCGAGCCGGGGACTCGTAGGCGGGCAACTCGAGGAAGTTGATACCGACAGTCCGGTCGGTTCCCTCGCCACCCGGTTCGATCCAAACGATGTCCTCCAGCCTGTCCTCGGGGAGCATCCGGAGGAGCCGCCTGGAGTCCTCTCCCTTGGGGTCGACGTAACAGAAGCCGTGGTCGGCGTAGGCCCACTGGACCATCATGTTGAGAAGCGTGGTCGTCTTCCCGTAGCCAGTGGTGCCAGCGACCCAGCAGTGGCGAAACTGTGCGTCGAATCGTAGCGGGGCCTCGCGGAATCCGCGGTACGGATCGTCGGTGTAGCCGACCCACAGTGGAGCGTCGGCGCTGTCCGAAGCATCTTCGAACATTGTGCGAACGTACTGCCCGGCGACGGGTCCCTCCTCGGCCGTCTCGGCGAGGACCGCAGTGTCACCAACGTGTTGTACCGATCGCTCCGAGATGGCGTAGGACGGCGACTCATCCGGACCGTCGGTGGGGTCGTTCCCGGTGCCAGGATCCGTCCGTGACACGTCCGCACCGCGATCGGTCTTCGAGTGATCGTCGGACGAGTCATCCGCTCCGCCTAGCCAGGGGAGCTTTTCGAACACGTCACTCACCACCCGACGGAGCAGCCCTCTGCGGAGCCGGATCGTCTGACGTCCCACGAGCATGACCGTGTTGCTCTAGATCGTTCGGAAGCCACTCGCCACGAGCCGTGTGGCGCCAGTCGACGTCCGGTGTCCCGATCTCCTCGTTGGGGAAGTGTGCGAGTCCGGCGAGCTCCTGGACGGTCAGACAGCACTCCCGGTCCACCCACCGACGGTCGATGCTCCGCTCGAGGAACGACCGGAGCCGTTTCGCCTGGGCACGGTGCCGCCAGTGGGTGATCGTCGAGGCGGTGAGTCCCTGGCGAGCTGTCGACTCGTACTGGGTCTCGAATGCCGACTCGATCCCCTCGAGTCGCTGGTTGGCTTCCGTTTGGTCCTCCGAGATCACGAGCACCCTGAGGTTGGCGTGGAAGGCGACGCGGTCGGCCTGGCTCTCGAGCCGAGCCGCGAGCCGCTCGTCCTCCTCGGTCGGGTCCTCGGTGTGGGGGTCGAGAAAGCCGACTGACTGCGCACTGCGCTTGCTGCGAGCGATGTCGCGAACCCCGTTTCGACGGAACCGACTACCGGTCGCCCACGATCGCTTCGCCGGGCGAAACACCACCTGGAAGACGACGCTCGTGTCGTCCGTCGATCGCATCTCGTTCGTCAGTTGCTCAAAGGGATCCGAGTCGAACTCGTCGGCGTCGTGGTTCCGGATCGGGAAGAAGTAATGCCGACGCGTGTCGATTCTGGCGCCGGTGACGTAGGAAGAGGGCCGGACCGTCGGGAAACCGTCACCACCCGTGACAGCGTGTACCTCCGTTTCTGGATAGGTGGTCGCGAGTCGCCGTCGGAAGTTCGCACCAGCTGTCTCGTCTGCCGCGTGGAGATAGAACGAGATCGTTCCCTCGTGGAACCACAGCTCGAACGCGTGGTGGTCGCTGACGTTGCGCCCCAATCTGCTCGTCGTTGGAGCGGAGATCGATCGGAGGAACGCCGCACCCGCAGAGAGTCCGTCGTTGTCGGCGTAGGGATAGACTCTGAGCAACTGCCCCGGGACGTCGGCCGGTCGGGTGGTGATGGGATCGTCGATCGGAAGTCGGATCGCTCGATCCGTCGACCTCCGAACTGTCCGTCCCAGACGGCCCCAGATATGCCGGATCACAGGCCATCACCGGAGAGGCCCTGGTCGTCCGTCGGACTGCCGTCGGTCGACAGATCGTCCGGCAAATCATCGGCGCTCTCGAGGAACTCGCCGTCGCGGTGGTCCGCCAGTATGCTGTCGGCTCGATCCGGTGGGATTCCCGTGGCGGCGTCGCGACGTCCCGCCTGGTTCTCGACGAACCGCCCGAACGCACGGGAGGCGGAGGCAGCTGCGTCGGTCTGCCGATCGGTCGGCTTGCCCGCCGCCGGGTCGTAGTCGGCGACGCGTCGCTCGAACACACCGCCGACGATCTGGATCGGGTAGCTTCCGTGTTCCTCGACGTCGACGAGTGCCTGCGAGTAGCCGAGGTCCTGTTTGCCCGCGTCGGCCCGCCGAACGTACCGACGTTGCTCCCTCGTGAGTCCCATCTTCTCGGCCGTTTCGTCGTCGAGATCCGGGAGTCGGTGCAACACCTTGATTGGACACATTCCCAGGATACGCTCGGCCTGCTCGGAGTCGTAGAACTCCTGGGCCGTCTGGGAGAGCAGGACGAACCGGAGCCCGGCGTGGCGCTGGTGGCGGAACGCCGTCTCGAGGAAGTCCAGGTTCGCACCGTCTTCGAAGAGATAGTGCGCCTCGTCGATCGCGAGTTCGACGTTTCGATCGGCGGCCTTCGTCTGCTGATAGATCGTACTCAACAACAACTGCATCAGGAACGTCTGCTGGTCGATCCCCGACACCGACCCCTCGACCTCGCCGAGGTCGACGTACACGACGTCGGAGTCGCCCTCGAGGATCTCCACCTCGGAGGGCTGGCTCAGGTTCTCGTAGGCGCCGCCCGGCCGGAACGGCTGGAGTGCGATCGCGATCTGGTCTGCGTACTCCGCAGCCAGTTCCCGGGCCGACGCGGAGTCGTGCTGGAGGTGGTCGTCCGGCGACTCGGAGATCGCGGAGAAGACCTCGAGGAGGTCCGTCATCGTCGGCGAGTTCGCTGGCGTGTGGGTCTCGATCTCGCCCTCGTCGACGTCGCTTCGGCGGTACGTCTCGTCGATCGCGTAGGAGAGCACGCCGGTCTCGGCACCGACGTCGATCCCACGGAGTTCGAGGAACTGCTGGACGTGGCCGTAGACCTCCTCCTTCTTCGCCGACAGTGGCGACGCGTCCGTGGCCGACTCGAGGAACGACTCCGAACTCCGTCGCAACTCGAGTGGGTTCAGCCGCGTCTCGCCGCCGACGGTGATCGTTCGCGCGTCCAGTGCCTCCGCGAGCCCGCGATAGCCACCAACGGGATCGATCATCACCAGCATCGTATCGCCGCGCCGTTTCATCGTTCGAAGGTGCCGGAGGATCGCCCCGAACGTCTTCCCGGCGCCGGGCATGCCCACCACGAGCTCGCTGTAGCCCGTCTCGAGGCGCCACGGGTCGATCCGAACTGGCGAGCCGTTGTGGCCGTGAAGCCCGTACTCGACGCCACCGTCCATCAGCAGATAGTTCGAGGAGAAGGGGAACATCGCTCCGGCGGCGTGGTTCGTCGCCGTCGACATTCTGTCCGTGCCGAGTTCGTTCCCGCCGACTGGCGAAACGGTGACGAGACCACGTTCCTGCCACCGGCTCGCGACCTTCAGCGACGAGTTGGACGGTGCGTCCTTGACGATCGACCGCAATCGGGTCGTCTGCGTATCCAGCGCCTCCTTCGAGTCGGCGGACAGTCGGAGGAACACCCCAGTCCGGAGGAACGATGCCTCGTTCGACCGGACGAGCGATCTGATGCGCTTCCCCTGATCGATGTCGGCCTGGAGATCCTCCGCGCGCAGACTGTTCGCGTCGTGCTGGGCGACCTGCATGTCCGAAATCCAATCGCCGATCATGTCCTCCGCCGAGTCGTTGTCGAAGGGATCGAGGTGGATGCTGACGTCGACGGACAGTTCGGTCTCCAGGAGGAGTCGCTCGAACATTCCATCGGCCGGCTGCTGTGGAAACTGCTGGATCCAGAACGTTCGGACGTACGTCTCGTCGTCCAGAACGGCGTAGGAAGACTCCCAGTCCACGGTCGCAGGGACCAACCAGGACTGCTGTCGGGCCGAGACGTCGTCGAGGCTGGGAGATGACTCGTCTGTGTCGGTCCGATCTTCGGACGCTTCCGGGGACGATGCCGACGTGTCCGATGCGTCCCCCGAACTGTCGTGACTCCGGGATGGTGGGCGGTCGCCGTCCATCGGACTGGCTGGGTCCATCGAGTCCCGGTGAACGAGAGGAAAATCACACAACGCGGCGTCGGGATCCTCGAAGGACTGCTGGCGACCGGTCCAGTACTCCCGAGTGAGTTCGGCGAGCTCGACGGAATCGACGGGGTCGATCGAACACCTGTAGAGGGACGATCCCTCGCGACGGAGCTGTTGGAGCCGCGACTCCAGTTCGTCCTCCTTCAGTCGTCGGCGTTCGGCGTGTGTGAGTTCCGATCCCTGGAAGCGGTCGAAGGCACGGCCAACGACCGGAAGTTCGGCGAGGTACGCGAGCACCGAGTCGGAGGCCTGTCCGTGTCCCTCGACGTCGGCGTCGCTGACTGCTGTGACGAGATAGTACTCACGGACATCTATCGGCGCCGCGTCGATGTCGCCAGCGTCGTCGACGTTCTCGGCGACGAAGTGCTCGACGAGGCGCTTGAGAATCGGTCGCGAGCGGACGTCGGCATCGCGGAGCCGCCGGCGGTGGGCACGGACGAACTCGTCTTGTGCTAGCTCTCGGTTCGTGATGTAGATCTGGACGGGAAACTCGATCCCGGAGTTGACGAACTCGGCGAGCGACGAGACGGCGTTCGACCAGGCTTCCTGATCCTCGAGGGCGAGGTTCGCAGGCTCGACTGCAAGCGCCCCCACGAGTGCGCCGTCGGTTCGTTCGATCGCGTGGGGGTAGATTCGCTCGACGCGAGAGAGATGCCGAACGTCGGACACCTCACCGCCGTCGGCGTACGTCTCGTCTTTGAACGCCCACGCGAGCCGGGCAAGGAGCCACTCTGTCAGCCAGAGATAGGACGGTTTGACTCGGTGGAGAACGAGGAGAAAGCCGAGGAGTACGACGCCGCCCGCCATGATCGGTACCGTCGCGATCGGCGGTGCGATCGCCGCCGCGAGGAGTGAAACGACGCCGGTGGCGACGAACAGGAGGAGTTCGCCAGCGGAGTAGCCACGGAGGAACGCAGTCGTCCCGCCGAGTGTCTGATGGATGCGACGCGCCTCGGAGTCGTGTCGGTCCTGATTCGAGTGCATGGAGATCACTTCCACGAGAGTTCTCGTCTCGCTCGCTGCAGCCGGTGTTTGGAGACGCGCTTCACGCCGGATCCGAGTCGCTGCGCGTCGGCCGTCGCTCGGTCGCGCAGCGAGGTGTCGGTCGCCGATCCGGACGGGATGACCCGTCCGAGGCCGGACCGCGTTCGATCGGTCGCCTTCGAGGCCGTGTCCCCGAGTCGGTACGCCGTGGAGTCGCCACTACCGAGCGTCGTCTGGCCGTCCTGTCGGATCGCACCGAACGAGCCGTCGCTGAATCCACGGTGGACGTTACGGCCGCCCTGGATGGCCGACCGCGTGGATTCCCGGGCGCTGCTCGCCGTATCCCGCACCGAGCTCGGCGCGCGAACGCCGGCCCGGGCCCCACCCTGGGAGATCGTCTTGACCGCCGGCGTCGACCAGTAGACGGTCATCAGCGACGCGACACAGGCAGTCGGGATGAACATCAACGCCAACAGCAGATCCCAGAGGCCGGCTTCGTCACCGAAGAGATCCCAGAGGTAGCCGATGCGCAACAGGATCGCCGCGGGCAGCCCCGCGAGAACGAGCCCGGGGTACACTGCCGCGGCTTTCCGAGCGATCTCCGCCGTCGTGGAGAGCGGCCACGTATCCAGCGCCCAGAACACGCCGAGGAGCGGCATGACGAGCGTGAGCACCACGACGGCCAGATATCGCAGGGCGAACCCGAGCGCCGCGATCAACAACATGACGTTGCTGACCGTTGCCAAGAGAAGGCCAGCAAACACGCCCCCTATTGCGGATTTCGTCATCGACTGGAAGTTCGCGGTCATCTCGTCGACCGGCGCGATCGCGAGCCCGATGCTGTCGACGAACTGGAGGAACACGGAGACGAACGGAAACCAGACGAGACCGCCGACGGTGACGAGCAGCAGCCGCCTGAGCAGACGCTTGCGTTCGTAGGGGCTGAGCGCGTTCGATCGCAGTCCGACGAACGCGAATCCCAGAAAGGCGAGGCCGAACGTTAGGCCGAGGACGTACGGGAGATAGAACTCCCCGTAGAGATCGCCCCACGGGTGGTTCACTGGCTGGCTGGCGACCACGTATCCCTCCTCGGCTTCGGGCGCCGGGACGCCGACGATCGGCCCCATCAACGTCACGAAGAGATCCGAGGAGAACGCGAGAATGCCGTCCCTGACATCCGCGAGAACGGCGATGATCGCGTCCTTCACCTGGTCTTTGATCCAGACCATTACCGAGCCACCTCACGGAGAGTAAGTCGGCTCGGCTGCGGTGGGGAAGTCTCCACGGCTGCCAGGCGAACGATTCCGTTCGATCGATCGAGTCGGGTGCGAGTCCAAGTCATCTGTCGTTGGCGACGAAACCGAGCAGCCGTCCGTCGGTCATGTAGTCGACACCGAGTACCGCGAGCGCGAGGGGAAGCAAGGCGAGTGCCGTCCACAGCACGAAATCGACCACGTCGACGACACCGAGAGCCGGCGTCGATCGTTTCGCCGACTCGGTGGCCGGCTCGTAGAGTTGACTGGCGTCGAGCCAGGACGGAGGGTGGTAGGTCGCCTCGATGGTTCGCGGAGGAGATTCGAGCGTCGCCGAAACCGATCCGTCCTCTAGGGAGTAGCGCTCGCCGTCGATCGCGAGGTGGCCGACCGAGATCGGATCGTCGGTTGCTGCCTCCCGGACCGTCGCAGTCACGTGATCGTGCGTCACGTTCGCTGCTTCGACGCTCAGGTCGAGGTCGACGGCACGCTCCTGCGTCGGCGGTGGCAGCGAGATCGTTCGCTGCCTTCCCGGGACGATCCCCCGAACCGTGATCGTCGAGAGCGCCTGAGGGCTTCCAACGGTAGCGGAGATTGCCAACTCGTCTGGATGCTGGTACTGTGCGAGAACGGCGAGGTCGATCTGTGGACCGAGGGCGGGACCGTCGTGAACGTCGCCAGTCACCGCCTCGACGTCGACAGTCTGGGAGGGGTCCAGGCCGTCGGTGCCGGGATACGCGTGCACCTGGAGGGGACGGACGGCGGATTCGATCGTGCTCGACCTGTTGGGACCCGCGACGACGAACTGCTCCCAGCCGTACGGACTCCGGCTGTAGAAACGGAGCGGCGAGCCGACCGAAGCGTTTGGTCCGACGTCGACCGACGACCAGTGACCGGTCGGTTCGATCGCGACGCCGCCGGCGACCGTCGCCTGTGCCTCGCCCGGGAACGGAACGGGACCGTCCGGTGCAGTCGTGTCCGGCCCTTGCTGAAGGTCGACACGCTTGCGGTTCGACACGCCGAGATCGTTCCGCTCGACCGACCGCTCGGCGTCGACGGTCACGGAATCGGCGTGCGTCGACGTCGAGGTCGACCAGCTGCCCTCGCAGGTTCCGGAACTGACGTTCCAGTCGTCACACTGTCGGGTCTGGACCTCCAACCGTGCTCGAATCTCTGCCGCTACACGCAACTTGCCAGCGTCGGATACGCCCTCGAACGCGAGCGCCGTCTGGGATCCCTGGCCGGTGTCGAGTTGCTGGCCGTCGTAGGAGAGCGACACCGTCGTCGACGTCTTAGTCACGGCTTCGACCGTGTGCTCGACAGCCCCAGACTGGGCCTCGAGGCTCGTCGGGATCCGGAAGTCGCTGACGGCGTAGACGGTTCCGGACTCGTCGACGTACCGTCGCTGTGCACCATCGGTGTGCAGTATCGTCGACGGATCGATCGCGTAGATCTCGACGTAGGCGTCGCGGAGGAACTCACCGTCGGTGACGGTCGTTCCCTGGGGATAGCGAGACGTTTGCAAGCCGTGGTCCCGGTGGGTTCCGACGTTCTGTGCGTTCCAGGCCGCTGGTGCCTGTAGCGGCCGGTCGAAGGAAACGTCCGTCGACGCCGCGAGCGATGCTTCGAATCCCCACCGCCCGCCGTCGAACCATTCGGACGGACTCTGATCTCCATCGCCGGACCAAAGACGGAGCCAGGTGTGATTCCCGGCGTAAGTGTCCGGTCCATCGGATGATGGGATCTCCAGTGATTCGATGGTCTCGTTGGAGACGTTCACGTCGGGTGGTGAGGACTTCTCACCCGTCGCTCCCCCCGTGGCTACCGTCAGTGCGAGACCAACGAGGAGGACGATCGCGACGGCGTTCGCTTGGATCGGTCTCGTTCGTCGCATCCAAGGTTAGAACGGCATCACACAACCCGAGATCGTGAACCCGAGCTCGCTTGCGATATCTTGGAGCAGCGTCGGTGCGATCAGCGCAGTCAGAACGATCAGGAAGCCGGTCCCCGAAGATGTCAGGCTCTCTTTGGCACGATTCTTCCGTTCGGGATTCGCGCCAGCGTTCATGTACTGAATGCCGGCCTTGGCTAGTGAGTAGCCGAAGATGGGGAACGCGAGCGCGACTATCATCCCGTAGATGATCGGGATGAGTTGTTCCACTCCGGTATCACAGTACGTGTCGCCGACTTGCTGGGCGGATGCCCCGCCGACGGGGACCGTCAGGAGCATCAGTACGATCAGCAGTGGCAACCCGCGTCGGAGGAGGCGAGAACCGGACTCTGCTACGGAAGTGAATCTATTCGCGTCGCTGTCGGTCGAGGGGTTAGTGTCGAGCATGGATCGTGAAACAGTTTGTGGCACTCCGGGTACCGTCGATCGTCCAGCAATCGAGGTGTGGTCGGTGGCGCGGCTCGTCGTCGAGTGGCCATCGACGGCTGGTCTGGATTGGATCGAGCACCTTCGGCGGGGCGGGTTGGCCGCCCACTAGTACAAAAACCTGTAGTGGGAGTTCGACCTGGACTACCGATGGTGGAAACCTTTCTCGGAACCACCAGTAGATAGATAAAGTTCTGTTCCCGAGTGAATAGTCTCGGTTCGGCGGCGTACCCCCGTACGGGAAACCGTAGAAGAGATCGACGACCTCAGTACTCAGACCCCCTCAGCCGTAGATTTCGGAGTGCACCGAACGAAGCTCTTCGACAACCTCCTCGACCTCGGATTCGTCTGGGTAGTAGTCGTACAGGCCGGACTCGAGACGGTCCGCTTCTGCTTCCAGAATTCTACGCGCCGCTTCGTCGTCCGGGTCGATGGTGATCTCGGCGTACAACAGTGTGACATCCGATTCAGACAGATTGAAATCCACTTCCGCATCGAAGGACTCACCTTGAAGTTCGATCTCGGTATCCACGAAGAACCAGCCGAGATCGTCACCTAACTCCCGATCAACCCATATTTCGTAATCAGTCTCTTCCTCGACGCGTTCAGTGAACCGCTCTACGTTCTCTACGTCTACCTCGGACATAGCCGAAGGGTTCCCAGCCCCCTGTAAAGAAGGTATTTGTGAACATCAGCTCATCTCCCGATGATGGTCGAACACGGGCCTCGCGAAAGGTGCGACCCTCGACGTGTGTCACCGCCCTCGAGCCTCGAACCGCCTGAGGGTCGCCGACGTGAGGCCGAACTCGTCGCTGAGAACCGGAGGAACGTCCGATTCAGACGGGACGACACCAATCAGCGCCCGGACCAGTGCGTAGGGAGTTCCCGCCCCCCACGCCTGCGGTTCACACGACGCGGGATACCGTACGGGACTCGTCTCGTCGGAAAAGCCGCAGAAAACCTCGGGCATACGATTGTCGGTGAAAGTGCTCGCAGCGTCGAGCACGTCTCTCGATAGCTGTTCTACGCGGTCGGCGTATCCATACTGTGCGAGACCGAGGGCGACGAGAGAGTTGTCGTGTGGCCAGACGCTGCCGATGTGGTAGGAGACGGGACTGTACCCGGCGTCGGCGGTCGACATCGACCGGACGCCCCACCCCGAGTACAGCTCCTCGGAGAAGAGCCGGTCGACGACTGCGTCGGCCCGGTCGGGGTCGACGATGCCCGACCAGAGACACTGCCCGACGTTGGACGTGTACGCGTCGACTCGCTGGCCGTCGCCGGTCACCGCCGCCGCGTAGTAGGACCGTTCGGGAAGCCAGAACGTCTCGTTGAACCGGTCGTGGAGTGTGGCCGCTCGGTTCTCGAGGGTGTCGGCCCTATCGGGGTCGTCTCGGACAGTCCGGAGCATGCGGGCGCCCCGCTGGAGTGCGTCGTAAACGTACCCCTGGACTTCGGCGCTGGCGAGTGGCGGAGTGGCTTCCGTTCCATCTGCGAACTGGACGCTCATGTCGGAGTCCTTCCACGCGGTGTGGGTTAGCGGGTCGTCCTCCGTTGCGTCGTAGTAGACGAACGGATCGTCGACGTCGGCGTCCATTGCATCGATCACCCACTCGATGGCGGCGTCGAGCGGCGTTGCGAGCTCTTCGACGAGTGTCTCGTTGCCGGTCCACCGGACCGTTTCGTCCAGCAAGACGATCCAGAGCGCCGTCGCGTCGATCGTTCCATAGAATGGGTCGTAGTCGATTTCGCCTCGTCTAGCGAACTCGCCGTGTCTAATCTCGTGGAACATCTTTCCAGGCTCGGCACGTCGTTCGGGGTCGTGGGCCGTCGACTGATGACCGGCGAGATAGGACAGCACACCCTCCGCGAGATCGGGGGCCACGGGTAGGACCTGGTAGGCCGACAGGAGGGAATCCCGCCCGAAGACGGTGGCGAACCAGGGTGCGCCAGCGAGCAGAACTGGACCGTGCGGGGAATCGGCCGAGAGTGCCTCGATGTCGGCGGCAGCCTGTTCGAAAGTCTTGGCGTACTCTGATACGTCACTCTCGATGACCGGAACGTCCGGAAGTGAAGACGTGGTCGACCGTGATTGAGAGCGGTCCTCGATTGCAGTCGTTACGGTGGCGGTGACGGTGGCGGCGTCCTGTCCGTCGAGGTCGAACTCGAAGTCGGCGTGGCCGACGGCGATCTCGTCCGGAACCGGGTCGAAGGTGATCGTAGTTCGGTAACGAACTGACGTTCCGTCGGCGGCATCGTAGCCGTACTCGTAGGTGACTGAAGCTCCGTCGACAGCGGATTCGATGGTGCGGTCGATTCCACCGTTGACGCCCCGAATTTCGAACAGATCGGCGAAGTCGGCGTCGAAGTCCAGGCGAACCCCGTTGGTGACCGGCGTACTCGAGTGGTTGGTAATCGTGATCTCGTCGGTGAGGATGCCTTCGCGGGCCACGTGCCGGTCACGTTCGAGGATCACTGAGGTGCGCTTGTCCTCGCCGGATTCGGAAATTTCGTTGACGGTCGAGAAACCGTCCGCGTACCGAACGAGCTGGTGGTTCGGTGCGATGAGTTCCGACCCGATGGCACTAAACGAACCGTCGTCGACAGTGACGTCGAGTCCGGTCAGGAATCGGGTATCGCGGCGGTAAAGTCCGCCCTGGGCCGGTTCGACACCGGCGCTCGTCGTGTAGAGAAGCGAGTACCCGTCGACGAGTGAAACGTCAGCCGTCATGGGAATCCTGTCCGTCGATGATCTCGGTTCCGGTCGCGGCGAACCGGGGGTTGCGATGCAGTGCCCGACCCATTCCTACCCCAATCGAGTGAGACCTCGCATATAATCCTTTGTATACCTCCACCAATAGTAGTGGTATTATTTTCCAACAGCCGTTGGCATGTGATCCAATCACGTCTGGTGGTTAGGGCATGGGGCACCCTGACAGATGCCGAAACCCGACCCCAATCACCCACCCCGAACCGCTACGGACCTCCGAGCACCGCTTCCCAAACCGCCTATGACGACGGTTTGGGAGCGATACAAGCCAACTCAAGTGGGGGAGAGAAGCGGGCCGTCCCGCTCCACGAGTGAATTAGTTTGCAACAACTAAAAATGGTTGTGCAAAACCTATATCTAGTTGGCACCGCATCGTGGCCCATGGCGAACTACGCACCGCCACCGCCGCTGGACGCTGCAGCCGCCTCGATGATCATGGAGCCCCCAGAACAGGGTGAGGGAAACTGGATCGGTGCACCGTGTGTACACCGGCACGATGACACGACCTATCTCGCAGTCCGCGAGCGGAACCCCGACGACCGAGGGCACGCGATCGCGATCTACGAACGAGAAGCCCTGGATGCGTACACCGAGCGCATCCGCATCACCGCCACAGAGTTAGGCGTCACGAGCATCGAGCGCCCCGCGTTGACGACCGATCCGGACTCGGGGAACCTCAAGCTCTATCTTCCGGTGGATGCACACCGGAACTGCTGGCACATCGAGAAGCTCGCCGACGCCGAGGATCCGGCTGCTTTCGATCCAACAACCGCCCACGACGTAGTTCGCCCCGCGAGCGGCCACACGGACCGATCGACCGTCAAGGATCCCTACGTCATCACGACTGGCGGGAAGTACTACATGTTCTACGCTGGCAGCGACGGGGATAGCACGAGAGCGCACCTCGCGACGAGCATCGATGGCGAGACGTGGACGCGTCGGGACGACCCCATCGTCCACAGCCAGTTCTGGCACGACGAACGCACCCGGGTGTCCTGCGTCGTTCCCGCACCAGATGCACCCATCTGGTACGTGTTCTATGATGGATCTGGGCGAACGGATTATGGTAGTACGTGGAACCTCCGAACCGGGCTCGCCATCTCGGCAGATCTGCGAACGTTTGAGGACACCAGTCCGCAGGGTCCAATCGTCTCGGCTCCGACGGCGGATCACCGGCTCGCGCCCCAGAGCTTCGCGACCTGTCGGTACATGGACGTACTACTGACCGACGACGGGTGGGACGTCTTCTTCGAGATGGCGCGCGAAGACGGCTCGTTCGCACTCTACCACCAGCGACTCACGGAGGCACAGTTCCGATCGTGACTGGGGATGCGTCTACAGAAGCGAAGTCGGAACGTCCCTACGTCGAGTACTGTCTCGCGAACGTTTCCCCCGAGCGTCGGGCAGCGCTCGAGGAAGCCGACGTGCCGACACGTGGCGTCGCGTGTCTCGATCGGTGCGGACGGTGCTACCGATCGTCGTTCCTGGTCGTGGACGGGAAGCCGATCGATGGAGAGAGGTGTGAACGGTTCGTCGATGCGCAAATTGCGGGTGGTCCGGAGTGAACGTCTTGTTCGTCTCCATCGACAGCCTCCGTCGAGATTTTCTCACCACGTACCGTGATCGTCCCTTTGGCTACGACTATGCCGTCGAGACGCCGAACCTGGATCGGTTCGCCGAGAGGGCCACGGTGTTCGACACGCACTACGCAGGGAGCCTGTTCTGTATGCCGGCCCGCCGCGAGTGGCTCACTGGCACCCGCGAGTTTCCCTGGCGTGGGTGGGGTCCGATCGAGCCGTTCGACGACACCCTTCCACGCATCGCTCGATCGAACGGAACCGTGGCGGGTCTAGTGACCGACCACTACCACTACTTCCAGCACGGCGCATCTGGTTACTACGACGATTTCAACGGGTTCGAGTTCGTTCGAGGGCACGAACACGACGCCTGGCGGACGGCGCCGCCAAATATCGACGAGTCGTTCGCATCACAGATCCACGCCAGCGATCCCGAGGAGCTATCCTACATGCACCGGGCCCAGTACGCCCGGAACGTCGCCGATTTCGATCCGGAGACCGAATCCGACTTCTTCGCGCCGAAGGTGTTCTCGAGGACCGCACGGTGGATCGAGGACAACCAGTCGTGGGACGACTGGTTTTGCTTCGTCGATAGCTTCGACGTACACGAGCCGTTTCACTGCCCGGAGCCGTACGCGTCGAGGTACACCGAGGATGATCCCCGTGATCCCGAGATGCCAGTGTGGCCCCACTGGGGACGAACCGATGCCGGCCAGGCAGCCATCGACGACCGCCAGTTGGCGTTCGTCAAAGCACAGTTCGCGGGAAAAGTCACGATGGTCGACGAGTGGTTCGGCCGACTCTGTGACACGCTCGACTCGCTGGATGCCTGGTCGGATACTGTGGTGGTCGTCACCGCCGACCACGGATTCTCGCTGGGCGACCACGGGTGGCTCGGGAAAGCCGATGGGCCGCTTTACGACACACTGGCGCACACTCCACTCCTGGTCTGGCATCCAACCTACAGCGATACCGTAGAGCGCGTCGGCGCACTCACGAGCGCAGTGGATCTGCACCCGACGCTCGCATCAGTGATGGACGCAAAGACAGACGGGCCACACGGTCGGTCACTGCTGTCGCTGCTGGACGGAGAATCCAACTCGATCCGAGACGCGGCAGTGTACGGGATTTGGGGATCAGACGTGAACGTCACCGACGGACAGTTCACGTACCATCGGCAGTGCGACGAGGGGAAATCGGCGGTCGTCAGATCCACGTTCCAGATGAATCCGCGTGCCGTGTTTCAGCCGCCAGACCCACCTATGGATCCGGTTCCCGACACCCTTCCGTACACAGACCGACCGGTGTGGCGGTACGAAGCCCCGAGCGTTTCGCGCCAACCCGACACGATGCTGTTCGACACTGATGCAGATCCTGCACAGAAACGGGATCTGCTGTCGACTGGGTCCGAACACGCAGAGAGAATGCGCGAGTTGCTTGTTTCACGCATGCAAGACCTCTCCGCACCAACCCCAGAATTCGGCCGCTTCGGGCTCTCTACTCCCCCAGGACCGGATTGAGGACTCGAGCAACATACGAACAACTACGCAGAATAGTTGTCTCCCAAATCTTTAAGGTTCCCCGTTAGACATTGGTTATCTATGGGAACGTCCCACAATAGACAGCTTCCCCGACGAACAGTACTTGGAAGTGCCGCCGCACTCGCTGGCGGCCTTGCAGGGTGTATCGGCGGTGGTGGCGGTGACGGTGGGGGCGACTCCATCGAATACTGGAGCATTCACAACTCCGAAGACCGCCGCTCCGCGATCGAACCGACGATAGCGTCGTTCGAAGACGAATCCGACGTCAGCGTACAGACGAATTTCGTCGACAACAACGACATCGGTACACAAATCCAAAGCGCGATCGCATCCGATTCACTACCCGACACGGCGCTGCTCGCAGTGCAGGACATCCAGCGCCTGGGTAACGACGGCGCAGTTTCGACGGAAAGTGCAACGGCGGTCGTCGAAGAGCTCGGCGAGGACGACTTTCGGGAAGCGACGCTCAACTTCGTGAGCGATCCCGACGGCGGCTACTACGCCGTTCCGTCGACGTCCTGGGTACAAGGCGTCTGGTACCGAAAGAGCGCATTCGACGAAGCCGGGCTCGACGACCCACTCACGTGGGACGCAATTCTCGAAGCCGCCGAAACGTTCCACGATCCAGACAACGGAACCTACGGGATCGGGTTCGGCACACAGCAAGACGCGTACGCACGACAGTGCTTCACGCAGATGGCCCGCGCCAACGGTGGGCTGGTCGTCAACGCCGACGGTGAGGTCGTCTTCGACCAACCCGAGATCGTCGAGACGCTCCAGTACGTGCAGGACCTCTCCGAGTACACGCCCGGCGCGATCACGTTCAGCGACACCCGGCAGCTCTACGAGAACGAGGAGATCCACATGACCCTGTGGTCGACGAACATCCTCAGACATATCCTGAACAACGTCGGCGAGGAGATGGCCCAGGACACCGGCTTCGCATCCTACATGGAGAACACCCGGCAGTCGACCTACGGACAGGTGCTCGGGCATCCGATCTTCAACAGCTCCGACGCGAAGCGAGAGTCCGCACAGGACCTCGTTTCACACGTGACCTCCGGAGACGCCTATATCGCTTGGGCGCACGCCGCACCCGGCGGAATGGTTCCGGCCCGACAGTCCATCACGGAGACCGACGAGTACCAGGACAACGAAATTCTCTCCGCCTGGGGAGACACGATCTCACAGTTCACGTCCGCGATGGACAATATGGAACGCTTCGATCTCGTCGACGGGACGCAAGTTCCCGAATTCGGCAGCATCGCGAGCGCTGCGCTCGTCGAGGGAGCCGTGAACCGCGTCGCGGTCCAGGGAGACGACCCGGAGACCGTGGCACAGGAGCAGGCCGACGAGATGCGGAACGTGATCTAGGGAATGGCGTCGACCACGTTCATGAGAGAACGGATCGAGCGCATCGATCCGCGCCGGCGCGAGGTGTTGCTGGGCTACCTGCTGGTGTTGCCGTCGTTGCTGCTCATCGGCGGGGTCATTTTGTACCCACTCATATACAACGTATACCTCGGCTTCACCGAGGTGCCGCTCAACCCCGACCAGTCACCAGTGTGGATCGGTCTCGAAAACTACGAGACCCTCGTCAACAGCGACCGCTTCTGGGAGGCAACCTACAACACCGTCGTATTTACTGTGGCCAGTGCATTACTCGCGACGGCACTCGGCCTCGCCGTTGCGCTCCTATTCGACCGGGCGTTTCGCGGCCGACGGCTAGCACGCGGCCTGGTTCTCCTTCCCCACGTGACGCCGATCATCGCGGTGGCGTTCGCCTGGCAGTTCATGCTCGATCCGTTGTGGGGTAACCTCCCGGACTTCCTCGCGTGGCTCGGCATCTACGAGAGTGACGTCGGACTCCTCCAGTCACGAGACCACGCGTTGCAAATGGCGATCCTCTTCGACGTCTGGCGGAACTTCCCGTTCGCCTTCTTGCTGTTCATCGCACGGTTACAGGCGATTCCACAGAGTATGTACGAAGCAGCGACGATAGACGGAGCCGGCCGATTCGCACAGTTCAAGGACATCATCCTGCCCGAGCTGAAGGGGACGATCCTGATCGCAATCTTGCTCCGGTTCGTCTGGGAGTTCAACGCGTTCGAACCGGTCTGGCTGCTAACAAGGAATCTCGAAACGCTTCCGATCTACGCCTACAAGTCGGCGTTCTCGACGTACAATCAGGGACTCGGTGCAGCGATTGCAGTTATGCTGTTCCTGTTCCAGCTCGTCATGGTCGCCGTCTACATGCGGTTCGTGGGGGAGGACGAACTATGACGGTTCGAGAGAACGTTGCGAACGGCTTTCGGATCGTGCTCGATGGCCACCGTCGGTCGTCGCTCCTCAGTCGCATCGGATTCTACGTTGCAACCGCACTGACCCTCCTGTTCTCACTCTACCCCTTCTACGTGATGTTCATCACGAGCATCTCGACCAACGAGTCACTGTACTCGCGGGACAGAGGCGTGATTCCGAAATCGTTCACCCTCGAACATTACGAGGTGATCTTCGGGAGCGGGTCATTCCCCGTTCAGACGTACTTCTGGAACAGCCTCTCGGTCGCCTTGGTCACGTCAGTGATCGCACTGGTCGTCAGCATCCTCGGCGCCTACAGTTTCACTCGACTCGACTACCCGGGTGGCACGCTGATCCGGCGGGGAATCATCGTGGTGTACATGCTCGCGGCGATCACCCTGGTGATCCCGTTGTTCCAGTTGCTGGTCCGGTTCGACCTGGTCGACACCAAAACGAGTCTCTACATCACGTACACCGTCAAGACGCTCCCGCTGACGCTGTACATCCTCTGGAACTACTTTCGGTCCATTCCGGTCGAGATCGAAGAGGCGGCTTTCATCGACGGGTACTCCAGACTCGAGACGATCGCACGCGTGATCGTGCCCGTGAGTCTGCCGGTGCTCGTCGCAGCCTTCCTCTTTTCTTTCAAGATTGCGTGGAACGAGTACCTGTTCGCGAGTGTCTTTCTCCAGTCCGAAGCACTGTACACGCTTCCGATCGGGATCGAGACGCTCGACAGTGCCTTCCAGAACGTCTGGGGCGAGATCATGGCGGCATCGATCATCACCACGCTGCCGATCATCGTGATGTTCCTCTATCTAGAGAAATACATGGTCGAAGGACTGACCGCAGGAGCGGTGGAGGGGTAAGATGGCGGAACAACGTCGGAAACCGTCAGAATCCTCGTCACTCTCCGAGTCGTCGGCGTCGGGCGCCGTCCACGTCGATGGGCTCACGAAGCAGTACGACGACGTCGTCGCCGTTTCCGACCTCGACCTCCACGTCGAGCCAGGCGAACTACTCGTCTTGCTGGGCCCATCCGGCTGTGGGAAGACAACGACGCTTCGATCGATCGCGGGACTCGAACACGTGACCGATGGGACGATTCACTTCGACGACGAAGACGTGACCCGGCAGGCTCCACAGCGTCGCGACGTCGCGATGGTGTTTCAGAGCTATGCGCTCTACCCCCACAAGACGGTCCGAGGGAATCTACAGTTTCCATTGCGGAAAACCGACATCAGCGGCACGGAAGCGACGGAGCGCGTCGAGGAGATCGCCGAACTGCTCGAGATGGAGACCCACCTGGACACCCGACCCGCCCAACTCAGCGGCGGACAGCGACAGCGCGTCGCCGTCGGCCGAGCTCTCGTTCGACAGCCACACCTGCTGTGTATGGACGAACCGTTGAGCAATCTCGACGCCAAACTACGGGTCGAAACGCGATCAGAACTCCGGCAGCTTCAGCAGCGCCTCGGCATTACGACGATCTACGTCACGCACGACCAGGAAGAGGCCATGAGTATCGCAGATAGGATTGCGGTGATGAACGACGGACGCATCGAGCAGGTCGGCACACCCGAAGACGTCTACGAACGACCCGCAAACGAGTTCGTTGCGTCGTTCGTCGGCGATCCGCCCATGAACTTCTGTGATCCCGACGACGTGCAGGCAGCGGGCATCGAGACTCCCCAATCCGCGGCAGGGTCACCGGACACTATCGGGATACGGCCCGAGTACATCTACCCGACGGATAGCAGAGGAGAGCCGGCCGCTGGCGATCGGGTCGAGGTGGACCGTCCATCGGATCCTGTTGTGTTGACGGTGGAGCTGATAGAGCCTGTCGGACGAGCGTACGAGATTCAGCTCACCGGCCACGGACTCGATCTCGTGGCTCGGCTCAGAACACGACCGGACGACGTAACAGAGGGAGACAGCTCCGAGTTCGTTTTCGATCTGGATCGATTGACGACGTTCAACGACGCCGGGGAGGTGGTGTAACCGTGTCCGAACTCCGTCTCGAGAACGTTAGGAAGGAGTTTGGGTCGGAGACCGCGGTGTCTGAGCTCTCCCTCACGGCGGACGGTGATCTATTGGTCCTCGTCGGACCGTCCGGTTGCGGGAAATCGACGACGCTCCGCATGATCGCGGGACTCGAACAGCCGACTGACGGCAAGATCTTTATCGACGGAGAGGACGTCACTCGTCGATCGCCGAGTGGCCGGTCGATCGCGATGGTGTTCCAGAACTACGCGCTCTATCGGACCATGAACGTTCGGAAGAACATCGGATACGGCCTCAAACACTCGAGTGCTCTATCGAAGTCCGAACGCATCGAGAAAGTGGAGGAGATCGCCGAGATGTTCGGTATCAGTGAACTTCTCGATCGAGAAGTGTCGGCGCTCTCCGGTGGCCAAAAGCAACGCGTGGCCCTCGGTCGAGCGCTCGTCCGCGATCCGGACGTGTTTCTCCTCGACGAACCGCTCTCGAGTCTGGATGCGAAGCTCCGTTCACAGATGCGGACGGAGCTACAGCGCATCCAGCAAGAGCTCGGCGTGACGACGATCTACGTCACCCACGATCAGAAGGAGGCGATGACCATGGGTGATCGGCTGGCAGTGATGAACGACGGCGAACTCCAGCAGATTGGATCGCCCGAGGCGACGTACGTTCGGCCAGAGAACCGGTTCGTCGCTTCGTTCCTCGGCAGCCCAGCGATGAATTTCCTGGACATCGACGTCGAACGTCGGAACGGGCACACGAGGTATCTCCTCGACAGCCACGAACTCGTGCGGGTATCGGATGACACCCAGGCGATCGATCGTCCGATTCAACTCGGCATTCGACCGGAGGACCTGACGTTGCTCGACGACCCGGACGACGGCGCCACTACTGGAACCGTTCGCCACGTAGAGTACCAGGGGAACGACAGCTTCGTTCGACTCGAGGTGAACGGCCGAATCGTCACGTGCGTCGTTCCCGCCAGCGTACGCCCCCGACAAGGGGATAGTGTAGGGCTTAACTTCCCGCCCGATCAGATCCACCTGTTCGACATGGACGCTGGTGATGCGATTCGATCGCCGTCGGTCGACGCGAGCGATACCCGGATAGAGACGGGGCCGTCCACGACCGAGGGTAACGAAACCGACTCACGAGGTGCCAATAGATGAGTGAGGGACCCAGCCTCGACGTAGAACGCCTCACGGAGCAGCTTCAGGATCTCGGCCTCACCGAGTATCAGTCCCGAGCCTACGTCGCAGCAGTCGAGCTCGGCGAAGCTCGCCCCTCGAAAATCGTCGAAGAGTCGGGCGTCCCGCAGGCCCGGATTTACGACGTCATCGACGATCTCAGCGAGATGGGACTGGTCGAGGTCCACGAGAAGAGTGGCGGGAAGACCGTGGGAGCACCGGCACCGGAAGTGGCCCTGGATGCGTACAAAGAACGCCACGTCGGAGAGTTCGCCGAGACGGTGGACTACGTTTCGAGTGAGCTCGAGAAGACGCACGAGCAGGAACAAGCAACTGCAGGCTCCGTTACTGTCCTGAGCCACAGCGAGTCGGCCAACCGGCATATGCGCCAGGCGATCGAGCAGGCAGAATGGTGGATCGCGCTCTCGCTGACGCCCGAACGGTACGCGGAGCTCGAGGACGAGATTCTGGACGCCCTCGATCGCGGCGTCACAGTTCGACTCGTCGCGACCACATCAGATCTGGGTGCCAGCGTTTCGGCTGGCGAGTACCCGGACGACCTCCTCGTTCGATCTCGGCAGTTGTCGGACCTACTCGTCGCCAGCGATCGGTCCTATGGCGTGTACAGCGGCGAGATTCCGACCAGCGACGAACGGTCGTATCACGTCGTCACGAACCAGAACCTGGTGTTGCAGTTCCAGCAGTACTACGAACAGATCTGGACCTCGTCCCGCACAGTACAGGAACCACAGAGACTCCCTCGCCGGTATCTAGATCCATGGCGAGCCATCGTCGATCTCCAGGCGGCCTTCGACAACGACGAGCCGCTGGAAGCACGCGTCGTTGGCCACGAGACCGGGTCGCGGGTTGGTGGCACCTGGAACGGACGGATCGTCGATTACGAACTTGAAGGGCCCATCGACGCAGATTACAAGGTATCGATCCCGGTGAAAGCGACACTGCTCATCGACGTCGACGGCGAGGAGTACTCCGTCGGCGGCTGGAAAGCAGCGGTCGAGGATATCGCAGCCGAGGGACTCGAAATATCACGAATCGATCAGTAGGTCCGTCGGAGGAGCGCGTGGCAGACGGTGTTTTCGTCGAAGAGGGACTGCCGGCCAATGCGTACACTCACACGCCACGAACACTTTTCTTGCGACCGGACGACTGACCACCAATGGCCGCGATCAGGACCGAGGGGCTGACGAAACGCTACGGCTCCCGCAGACGGTTCCCGCTTCCGTGGCGCGAGCAGCCCAAAGGCGAGGACGGGCCAGTCGTCGGCATCGAGGACGTCTCGCTCACCGTCGAGAAGGGAGAGATCTTCGGCTATCTCGGCCCGAACGGCGCTGGGAAGACGACCACGATTCGCACGCTTCTGGGCGTGATCTCCCCGTCAGCGGGCGACGCCGAGGTACTCGGCGCGGACGTCACCGATCCCGCTGCCCTCCGGGGAGCGAAGGCGAGGATCGGATTCCTCCCCTCCGTGATGGGGTTTCCCGAAGACGTGACCGGGCGGCGGTATCTCGATCACCAGGCACGGATCCTCGGCGACGAGCGCCGTGAGGAGCTACTCGAGCTGTTCGATCCGCCGCTCGATCGCGAGATCGGGGAGTACTCGACGGGGAACCGGCGAATGCTCGGGATCGTCCGCGCGTTCATGCACGATCCGGATCTGGTGATCCTCGACGAACCGACCGCCGGTCTCGACCCGCTCAAACAGTCCCACTTCAACGCGTTCGTCCGCGAGGAGGCCGCGAGCGGCACGACAGTGTTCTTCTCCTCGCACGTACTCGGGGAGGTCCGGCAGGTCTGTGACCGCGTCGGAATCCTCCGGGGTGGCAGGCTGGCGACCGTCGAACCCGTCGACGAACTGCTGGATCGCGGCGGGAAACGGGTTCGCGTCCGGACCCGCGGCGATCCCGGAGCCGTCGGCGTCGGGCTCGAAGGCGTCGTCGAACGCACCGTCCACGACCGCGAGGTGCAGTTCACCTACGGCGGCGAGTACCAGCGACTGCTCGACCACCTCGCCGGGATCGAGGCGATCGAAGATCTCGAGATTGCGGAGCCGCCACTCGAAGACGTCTTCCTGCACTTCTACGGCGAGGAGACCGAGACGGAACACGCGACCACGCTACCCGATACGGAGGTCGACGCTTGATGCCCGAGATCGCCCGCTTCGAGGCCCGTCGGAGGCTGAAAGGCTCACTCTATCTCGCGATCGGGATCGCTGCGTTCGCACTACTGTTCACCTCCTTTTTCCCCTCCGTCGAGCAGATCGACGTGGATGAGTACACCGAGTCGATGCCGGCACTCTTTCAGGAGCTGTTCAACATCTCGGCGATGGGAACCATCGAGGGCTTTCTCGCCGTCGAGATCTACCAGTTCGTCTGGGTGTTGCTCCTGCCGCTGTACGTCGCGTATCTCGGTGCGGGCGTCGTGGCTGGCGATGCCGACGCAGACCGACTGGACGTACTGCTCACCCTGCCGATTTCGCGCAGTCGGCTCCTCGCGGAGAAGGCGGCCTCGCTTGCCCCGGTCGTGCTGGTGCCGAACCTCGTCGTTCCGCCGGTCGTCTACGCAGGCGTCCTTGCCCTCGGCGAGTCGATCGATCCGATCGCGCTGCTCGCGGTCCACGCACTGGCGGTCCCCTTCCTCCTCGCGTGCGGAACAGTCGGCGTCGCCGTGTCCGTACTCGTGCTGGATGGCGATCTCGCGCGGCGCGGTGCGATCGCCGTCGTGTTCGCGCTCTACCTGCTGGACTCGCTATCGGTCGTCGCGGATCGCGACTGGATCGGTGCCGTGAGTCCGATGCGCTACTACGATCCGACGGAGATCATGGTCGACGGCGAGTACAATCTCGTCGGCGTCGGTGCTCTCTGTCTGATCGCCGCAGTCGCACTCGCGGTTGCCGTCGTCCGCTTCCAGCGCGTTGACGCGCCCTGATCCAGGACCAGCGGAACCCCATCGCTTCCCGCGGACCTGGCGTCCGAGTTCCCGACTGAGCCATCGCCGTCGGCCACGATACACCCTCTCCCATGGTGGCCTGCAAGAATCGGAGAGTTTCGGACGGACTGAAGACTGCGTCTTCTGGCAAACTGAACAGGCGAGGCGCGCTCGCGCCGCGGGCTGTCTGAGTTGCTGCGATCCTGCTTGCTGCTCCGTGCAGTGCCACCCCAAGGGCCGGGCGTTTTTACTACCGGACCTGCCAACAACTTCGCAATGATCGACGTCGCGTCCCTGCGAAAGGAGTACGGCGGATTCGTCGCCGTCGCAGACAGTACGTTCGCCGTCGAGAGCGGGGAGGTTTTCGGCGTCGTCGGCCCGAACGGTGCCGGGAAGACGACGACGTTGAAGATGCTCGCCGGCCTGCTCGAACCGACGGAGGGGACAGCGACGGTCGCTGGACATGACGCCGGCGATCCGGAGATGCGCCGGAACCTCGGCTTCCTGCCCGAGGAGTCGCCACTCTACGAGGAGATGACGGCGCGTTCCTATCTCACCTTCTTCGCCGATCTCTACGACGTTCCCCGCGACGTCGCGGCCGAGCGGATCGAGCGGGATCTCGACCGCCTCGAACTCGAACACCGCGACCGCAAGATCGGCGACATGTCCAAAGGGATGACCCGGAAGGTCGCGATAGCCCGCGCGCTCGTCAACGATCCGGACGTGTTGATCTTCGACGAGCCGGCGAGTGGGCTCGACCCGCGGACGACGAACTACGTCAACGAGTTCGTCGGCGAGCTCGCCGAGCGCGGGAAGACGGTCGTGTTCAGCGCGCACAATCTCTACCACGTCGAAGACGTCTGCGACCGCGTCGCTATCATGAACGAGGGCGAGATCGTGGCGAGGGGAACGCTGGACGCGATCCGTGACGAGCACGGCGAGAGCGCCTACCACGTCTACACCGACGTTCCGATCGATGGTAGCGTCCGGGAGAACGGCCGACACAAACTGGTCGTCGGGCGGTTCGAGGAGGTCGAGGCCGTCCGCGCCGACGCGGCCGAGGCTGGCGGCCAGGTGCTCGACGTCCGCACGGAAGGGTCGACTCTCGAAGAGATCTTTCTCGACCTCGCCGGCGACGACCGGGAGGCCCAAGCGTGAGCTGGCGCCCGCGGAGATCGCGCCCTACGACACAGGACGCCAAATACGCGAACGATGACCGCGCCAACCAGACGAACGCCCACCACACCGAGTACGCACACACCGACTGCGCACGGAGGCTGGGGTAACCGTGGGGCTGCGGAAGCTCCTCCGGATCGCACGCTGGGAGGTCGCCACCGCGACGGGGACGGTCGACAGACGGACGGTCGCCGTTCTGATCGTCGCGCTCCTCGCCGCCGGTGCCGGGGCGCCCGCGATCACGAGCGGCGCCGGGCAGCTCGACGCGGGACTCTACACCGTCGCCGTCGACGACGATCACCCCTACCACGATGCGATCGAGGAGCGCTCCTCGCTCCGTATCGTGGGGGACGCCGACGACGCCGATCTGGTCGTAACCGACGACGTCGTCAGGGTCGCCGACACGACGACCGGCGACGCAGCGCAAACAGAACTCCGCGACGCGATTCGCTCCTTCAACAACCGTCACCTTCGCGCCGAGGACGATCAGGCGGCGGCGTTCCCGGTCCTCGTCGATCTCGTGTTCGTCGAGCAATCAGGCGGCGCCGCGGTAGGCGGTGACGGCGGAGGAGGTGATGGGGTCGGAGGCGACGGGGCGAGCGACGGCGGAAGCGGAGACGGAGGCGGCTCTGCTGGAACTGACGGTACCGCCGGTGACGGCAGTGGCGACGGGACGGCCGGCGACGGGACGACGAGTGACGGGGGTACCGGCGACGGTGGTACTGACGCGGGCACGGGGGACGACGGTGGATCCGGTGGCGACACTGAGCTCCCCGTTCCCGATATCGGCTTTGGCGGCGGGGGTGCCCAGAGCGGGACGCCCGGTTCGATCTCCGCGCCATTCCCATTCAGTTCGCTCTTGCTCGCTTTCGTCTTCGTGCTCCCGATGAACTTCGTGATTCAGGCGTATGGCTCGACGATCATGGACGAGCGGCGCAACCGTCGGGGAGAGCTGTTGCTCGTCGCGCCAGTCACGCGAACGGACGTCGTCGGCGGGAAGACCCTGCCCTATCTCGGCGCAATCACAGCGATCACCGTCGGGATCGCGGCGCTGATCGGCGGCGGCCCGCTCTCCGTGCTGGCGGTGTTGCCGATCGGGCTCCTCTTCCTCGGGCTCACGTTTCTGGGCGCGATGTTCGCCCGGTCCTACAAGGAGCTGACATTCCTGACGGTCTCGATCAGCGTGCTCGTGACGACGTTCGTCTTCGTCCCCGCGATCTTCACCGACGTCACGCCGATCGCGCTGATCTCGCCGCTGACTCTGGTAGTCATGGACCTGGACGGCGGGAGCGTTGGGCTCGGCGAGATCGCGTTCGCGATCGGCCCGTCGCTCCTCGCGAGCGGCGTCCTGTTCGGGCTCGGCACCGGGATCTACCGCGAGGAGGACATGTTCACCCAGCTGCCAGTCCACCGGAAGGCCCTCGACGCGCTGGCGGCGTGGATCCACCGGCGGCGACACATTGCGGTGATGACCGCCGTGTTCATCCCGTTCGTGTTCGTCCTCGAGTTGCTCTCCGTCGCGATCCTGTTCGCGCTCCCGCTCGCGGTCTCGTTGCCGGCAATCATGCTTCTCGTCGCCGTGATCGAGGAGGTCGCCAAGAGTATCCACGTCTACGCGGCGTTCGAGCACGACCGGTTCGATCGCGGGATGCCCATCGCGATCGGGCTGGGGCTTGCGAGCGGGACGGGCTTTTTCCTCGCGGAGAAGGTCACCCACGCCGTCCAGCTCGTCGGACTCGATCAGCTCGAGATCGCACAGGCCGCCTTCACGCCCGGAACGGACGTCGCACCGACGATCGCGATCGCACTGTTTCTCGCACCGCTCGTGCTCCACTGCGTCACCGCCGCGATCAGCGCGGTCGGAGCGAGCCGGAACGGGCGAGAGTACGGGGTTGCACTCGCCGTCGCCGTCCTCGTCCACGCCGCGTACAACCTCGGGGTGATCGCGCTTGCCACGTGATCCGCGGCTCACGATCGCCCGGCGGGAGCTCGCCGCGCTGAAAAGCGAGAAGACGATCGTCCTCGCCTTGCTCATCCAGCTGTTCGTCGCCGGCTTCTCCTCGTTCCTGGTCGTCGGGCTCGTCTCGATGTACGATCCCTCCTCCGTCGAGGGCGGCTCGGTCGACGTCGCGATCACCGGCGAAGGCGGCGAGGACGTCACGCGCGCGCTCGACTCCGTCGACGGCATCCAGCCAGTCAGCTTCGCCGACGCCGACGAGGCAGAGTCCCGGTTCCGGGACGGACAGTACGACGCCCTCCTCACCGTCACCGAGAGCGAGGACGGCCGGTTGCGCATACGTGCGGCCGTCGCCGACTCCGGCGTGCAGAGCACGCTCGTCGTCGTGCGGATCCGAGACGGACTCGAGGCCCTCGAGCGGGATCGCCGTGCCGCGTTCGACGACCGGCTCGAGTTCGAACCGATCACGCTTCCCGAGGAGTCCTCGGGAAGCCCCTACGTCGGGTTCACCTACACCGTGCTCGTCCCGCTATTGTGCTTCCTGCCGGTGTTCATCAGCGGATCGATCGCGGTGGACTCCATCAGCGAGGAGCTCGAGCGAGGGACCTTCGAGTTGCTCCGGGCGGCCCCGGTCTCGATCGTCGACATACTCGACGGCAAACTGCTCGCGGCCGCGTCGCTCGCGCCCGCGCAGGTCGCCCTCTGGCTGGGGCTGTTGCACGTTAACGGGATTCCGATCGACAACGTGCCCGCAGTGCTCGGCCTCGTCGCGGCGATCACCGCCGCGATCGTCGGCCTCGGCATCACGATCGCACTGCTCGCGCCGGACCGCCGGCAGGCGCAGCTCGTCTACTCCGTCGGCGTACTGTCGGCGTTCGTCGTCGCCTCCCGTCTCCCCGAGCATCCCGCAAACACGGTCGCGAAGCTCTCCGTCGGGAATCCAACGGGGCAGACGTGGACGCTCCTCGCTGGCTACCTCGTCGCAGGCGCGCTTGTACTCGTGGTCGTCCGTCTCCTCGTCGGGCGGCTCTCCGTGGAGCATCTGGGCGGCGATCGGTGAGGCGGCGGGTAGGACGCAGCGACGGCGGGTTTCTCCAGTGCGACGGACTGTCGACTGTCCCACCAGCAGAATGCCAACCCGACCTCAGCAAACAAACCCGAACGAGCAGCTACGCTCCTAGACCAAGGGACAGCATTGAGCAGAGGAGCCCCGGGCGCGTCGCGCGTGCGACCAGATCTCCATCCCCTGACGCAATCAATTGGCAAGGCATTCCTGCCGGCATATGCCGCCACGGTACAGGCGGTCGGTGACGCCGACTGCAATGCCCGCGTGCGTCTCGACCGGCCCTATCCGAACCGGGCGCAGCGAGTCCTCCGGTAGGAGCCCTCGACAACTGCGAGCGGGAGGAACGGAGTGTCGACACGCGAGCTACGCGCGCGAGCGCGCCGAGGGCTTTCTTGGCAGCAGCTGTTCCGCTGCGTTCTCCGACGGATCGCTACGAACGCGATTGCCTACCCCTCACCCTCGGACTGACCGGGCTCGCCTACCGCTTGGACGGGCAGCTCGCTGAACACCTCCATCGAGAGATCGTCCGGTGACTCGAAGCGTTCGCTGGCCGTGCGATCGATGACGTCGACGAGACGCTCCTCGCCGTCGGCGTACTGGAGCACCACGTCGTCGTACGTCTCGCGGACGGTAGCACGCTCGACGGGGTAGGACAGCTCCTCGAGGAGGGCGTCGAACTCGTTCAGGGGAACCTGGCGGACCATAGCAACTGTACGGCGGCGACGGCTAAAACCATTGGTACGCCAATACATAGCACATCGAACTGTATGAAAAAACCCTCGCACAGCGCAGTGGCTGTGCGAGGGTTGAAATGAGTGGTAGGCGGCGAACCGGATTTCCCAGAGGCTCGCGCACTCCAGTACTCGCCGGAACGCAGGCGGGCTTATCTTCCGTGTTCGGGATGGGTACGGGAGTGACCCCGCCGCTATGGCCGCCTTAACGCCGACTCGCGGAATCGAACCGCGACGCGGTAAGGCTCCTGCGTCGGTTTCCGTAATGTACGTGCGATCCAGTTAACGCCTGGGTCCGTCCAGCGATTGAACAGACGCAGCAATGCGGTATGAATGTGTGGCTTCGATCAGTTAGTGGACGCGGGCTCAACGCCTCGTTGCCTCGGCGCGTACACCCCGTCTCTATCGACCCCGTATTATACGGGCGATCTCAACGGTGTCTCTTTTCCAGGTGGGTTTCGGGCTTAGATGCGTTCAGCCCTTACCCCGTGTTGCGTAGCTGCCCGGCACTCGCCCTGTCGGACGACCGGTACACCAGTGGCAACCGATCGTAGTTCCTCTCGTACTATACGATCGTTCCCGTCAGACACCAAAACACCCCCAATAGATAGCAGCCGACCTGTCTCACGACGGTCTAAACCCAGCTCACGACCTCCTTTAATAGGCGAACAACCTCACCCTTGCCCGCTTCTGCACGGGCAGGATGGAGGGAACCGACATCGAGGTAGCAAGCCACTCGGTCGATATGAGCTCTTGCGAGTGACGACTCTGTTATCCCTAGGGTAGCTTTTCTGTCATCAATCCGGCCCATTGAGGACCTTGATTGGTTCGCTAGACCACGCTTTCGCGTCAGTGACCATTGTTGTGCTGGTCACTGTCAGACCACCTTGTGCTCTTGCGCTCTTCCTCGGGTCTCCGACCCGAGTGAGGTGATCTTGGGGCGCGCTCGATATCTTTTCAAGCGCGTGCCGCCCCAGCCAAACTGCCCGGCTACCGGTGTCCTCCTCCCGGAGTGAGAGTCACAGTCACTAGTGGGTAGTGTTTCATGTGTGTCTCGGTGGCGTGCTGGCGCACGTACCTGTGTAGCGACTCCTACCTACCCTGCACACTAGCGACCGTGTCTCAGCGACAGCCTGCAGTAAAGCTCCATAGGGTCTTCGCTTCCCCTTGGGGGTCTCCAGACTCCGCACTGGAACGTACAGTTCACCGGGCCCAACGTTGGGACAGTGATGCTCTCGTTAATCCATTCATGCAAGCCGCTACTGAAG